>VFQO010000015.1_pt1 | contig 257244 bp, 253 predicted proteins | sample 3512331 | NCBI WGS metagenome assembly VFQO01 (sample SAMN10412371, study PRJNA504923) | tailings metagenome | isolation source: Replicate 3 from Balatoc abandoned mine | place: Philippines: Itogon, Benguet | collected 2017-08-28 | reverse complement strand
GCCCGAGCCCCTGGATTGCGGCATCGGCGCGCCAGCCTGGCTCGAGCAGGAAATGCACCCGCCGCGCCTGGTTCTTTGCCGCAAGGTCAGCATGGTAGCTGCGGCCGGTGCCGCCTGCGTCGGAAAAGACCAGGATGCGCTTGGTTCCGTCCATGAAGGCCTGTGCCTCGGCAATGTTCGCGCTGGCTGAGCGCGATTGCAGCTTTTGCTGCCCGTCGCACCCCACGATCAGGCGACGGGTCCGGCCGGTGACCTCGGCCACCTGCTCGACCCCGAAGCGTTCAATGATCGCATCAAGCGCGGTCGCAATCGGCGGCAGGGCACACAGTTGCTCGATCATCCGGTCACGAGCGGCAATGGCCGAACGGCACAGCACTGGCGCTCCGCTTTCATCGCTCATGGGCTCGGAGCGGGCGTTGCCATTCTCATCGGTGAACACCGCCATCAGGCGCACCGGGAAGCTCTTGGCGAGATAGTCGATGACATATTCGCGCGGGGACAGGTCGATCTCCAGTGCCTCGCGCTCGGCATCCGACAGATCGGCCAGGCGGCGATCGAGCATGGCCTCGCCGGTCGAGACCAGCTGGACGACCACAGCATTCCCATCGGCAATCGCCGTATCGATGGCGGGCAGCAGGCTGGGCAGCTTCATCGACAGCAGGACTTGCGCAAAGAAGCGCTGCTTGGTCCCCTCGAACACCGACAAGGCGGCCGCCTTGGCCCCGGAGTTGAGCGTGCCGCCGCTGTCGGCATCGACGATCCGCGTGGCTTCGAGTGCTTCGCGCAAGTTTGCATGAATGATCGCCCAGGCTTCGGCATAGGCGTCGTAGACCGCGATCTGGTCCTGGGTCAGGCAATGCTCGAGGATCTCGTACTCGACCCCGGCGAACGACAGCGCCCGAGCGGTATAGAGCCCCAAGGATTTGAGGTCGCGAGCGACCAGTTCCATCGCCGCAATGCTGCCGTCACGAATGTCGGCGACGAAGGCCTCGCGGTTGGCGAAGGCCGTCTCTGGTCCCCAGAGACCAAGCCGCGTGGCATAGGCCAGATTGTTGACATCCGAGGCTCCCGTTGCCGAGGCATAGAGCACACGGGCGCGTGGCAACAGGTTCTGTAGGCGCACACCGGCCACGCCCTGCTCGGAGCCCTTCACTTTGCCGCGCGATCCTTCCCCGCCAGCGGCATTGGCCATGGCGTGGGCCTCGTCAAACACGATGACGCCATCGAAGTCCTCGCCTGCCCAGGCGAGGATCTGGTCAAGGCGGGTGATATCGCCCCTCCCCGAACGCAGCGTCGGGTAGGTCACGAAAAGGATACCCTCGCGCATGCCAATGGATGCTCCAAGCTTCCAGCTAGCCAGCGGTTGCACATCGATCGGGAGGCCGCCGAGCGCCGCCCAATCGCGGCGGGCATCCTCGAGCAAGGCCTCGTTCTTCGAGATCCACACATGGCGACGCTCGCCCCGCACCCAGCGATCGAGGATCACACTGGCGACTTGACGCCCCTTGCCCGCACCCGTGCCGTCGCCAAGGAAGTACCCTTGCCGGTAGACTTGGCCCTCGGGCGAGGCCTTGAGCGAGCAGCCTTTGTCCTCGGCCTCATACCGTCCCGGAAGATCACGCTCGTGGGCGCTGGCGGAATAGATCAACGTCTCGGCCTGGGCAGCGGAAAGTAGGCCCCTGGCGACGAGGCCCGCTGGAAGCTGCGGTACCGCGTGGGGAATGGGCGCGGCGATCGATCCCATGGCGACGGACTCGACCAGCGGGGTGGGATGGTCTGCGGCATCGGCAATGACGATCCGGCTAGGGCGATAAGGCAGGTAATGCCCGACCTGCGCCTCGATCGGCGCGGGAGTCTCAAGCGGCGCATAGGCAAGCGGGGCGATGGCGACCGGTGCGGCTACTGATTTGATGGGAGCCGGGAGCGGGCGAGTTGCACTTGCGACCAGTCGGAACGGCGCGCGTGTCGGTATCTGCGGCCCTTCGGCTTTCGTCCCGGCAATTGCGCGAACCGGCAAGGCATCGATTAGTGCGGCGATCTCGAAGAAATCGTGCGTCCTGGCAATGACCGGTTCGGTCACCCCTTCGACCTTGTCGACCACCAGCAGGCGGGTGGTGATCCCTGTCCCCTGGCTGGCGAACGCCCGCTCGATGGCAACATTGAGCCGCAGTGCGATGGGGCCCTTGACCCCTGCCAGGAACCGCGCCGTATCGAACCATTCAGGCATGATCGCCACGAGCCGCCCCGCGTAAGCGAGCCTGTTCCAGGCCGAGCGCAGATGGCGTGCGCCAGTCCGGCCATCGTGGCCGCGCTCGATGCCGTGCGAATAGGGTGGGTTCATCAGGACCACGTTCGGCACGACGGCGGGATCGAGCAGTTCGTCGATCAGCTCCGCATCATGGCCTGTCAGCCGCGCTTGTGGGAATAGGGCGGCCAGGCAATCGCGCCGCTGCGGTGAGATCTCGTTGAGAGCGAGACGCACCCCCGCGTTCGCGGCCCAGAGTGCCAGCATCCCGGTTCCGGCCGATGGTTCTAGGACATGATCGGAGGCCGACAAGGCACAGGCCCGGGCACCGAACCAGGCGAGGCGCGGCGGCGTGGCGAACTGTTGCCAAGCGATCTGTTCTTCGCTGCGGTTGGTCTGACCGGGAACCAGTGCTTCGAGCGAGGTGAACAGGGGATTGGCATCTGCTGGCGATGTGGTGACGCGAACGCACTCGGCCTCTTGCAGATAGAGAACTTGCGCCAGTTCGAGCGCGGCGTGGGCATCGCGGACAGACCAGCGACCTTCGGCATCGCTGCCACCAAAGCTTTGGGTGAGGGTGCGGGTGATATCCGCGCGCGATACCGCGACGCCCGACGCGAGCGTCGCGGCGATCGCGCTGGCGGCAGATAGAACAATCGGCGGGGCGGGATGGTCAAACGCAAACGCAGGCGAAGAAGTGGACATGGCAGGCCTCCTGACGAGGCCGCAGCAAGTCCGGCGACCTCATCCAGCTCAGAGCCCACTTTCCTCTGTGCATTGGCCGTAAGGTTTACCGGGCCATCAGCGCGTCATTCCAGTCGAACCCCGGCGTGTCCGGTTTGTGGATGACGATCCGACGATCAGAACGAGCATAGGCCTTGCGCGCCCGCTTCTCGGCCAGAGCGCCGCCGGCATCGTGATCGACGAACAGATGCAGCTCGTGCACACTGTCGGGGATCGAGACCAGTCCGAACCGCTCGTTGCCGAGCGTCGCCCAGCTCGGAACGCCGAACAGCGCCGTGGCCGACAGCGCAGTCTCGACGCCTTCAGCGAGGCCCAGGCGTCCGTCCACCGGAGAGGCAAGCCTGACCGCGCCCGTGCCAAGGCTGCCTAGCGCGCGCCGTGGTCGCTCAAAGCGTGCGAGTTTAGGCAACATCCGATCAAGGAAGGTGCGGTGGACGGCGACGATGCCGGCATCCGTGCAAACCGCCGCCAGCATGGCTGGCAGAAATTGCACCGCACCCTTCGGGCCGAGCGGAGTGCGCGCAAGGAAGCGCAGCTGACTGGGATGGAGGTCTATCCCGCGTGCGGCGAGGTAGGCTGAAGCGGGCGTGCTAGGCAAAGGCCGGGCCGCCTCCCACAAGCGGCGGGCGTTGTCCTCGCCGCGATCGGGCGCCTCATAAGGCGCTAGCGGCGCGCCCGAACCGTTGAACAGCTCGCGGGTCTCGACCCCATGCCGTCGCAGCGCGGCGATGATCTCCGCATTCGTACAGCCAGCAAAGCAGTGCAGCAGGATCGCCTTGCGCCCGAGACTGACGCTGAGCGAAGGTGTGCGATCATCATGTGCCGGGCAGCAGCACATGCCCTTCCCACGACGCCACGTGCCGCGAAGGCTTTCGACGATTTCACGGGCACGGCGTTCGAGTGGTTCGGTTCCGGCAATATGGGACATGTATCAACTCCGGTAGGGGTGCCCTCCCCCGCGCAGCCTCCGCTCTGTGCCGTCATCAAGCGCATTTCCTACAGCTAATGTTCTTTATATGTTCTATCCAATTTGGCCATCAAGGAATCGAGATATGCCAGTGAGAAATTGCCTCATCGGAGGAATCGCCGTCGTGCTCTGGATCGCACCGCCGGCCTTTGCACAGTCGCTACCTGCCCCCGAGAGGGGCACCGACGAAATGAGTGAGCAAGTGGCATCACTAGCGGAAGCGTCGAGCGGATTTAGGTTGCTCGAGCACGGCGCGTGGCAGCGATCGCCAAACGCTGCCCCTTCCATCCCTTTGGAAAGCGAAAGCGGTCGAGTTCCCCTGCCTTACCACTACTCGCCGGACACTCGCGACCGTCCCTCTGGATATCGACGTGCGATCTACCTGCCCCATGTCCAGGCAGCCGAGATGCGATATGCCTTGCCGCCAGGTCTCCTTGACGCCTTGGTCTGGACGGAATCGCGGTACAATCCAGTTGCGGTCAGCAAGGCCGGTGCCGCGGGCCTTGGACAGCTTATGCCGGCCACCGCTCGCGATCTCGGGGTGGTAAATAGGTTTGACCCAGTGGCCAATTTGAACGGAGCCGCAAACTATCTGCGTCAGATGCTAAACAAGTTCGGCCAAGTGCATCTTGCTCTTGCCGCGTACAATGCGGGTCCCGGAGCTGTCGAACGAGCTCATGGCATCCCGCGCAACCGAGAAACTCCTGCCTATGTACGCACCGTGCTGCGGCATTGGCGTCAATCTTGAGCTAGCAGTGCACGGGAAGCATCTCCGAAGGTCTCTTGCGTGCAAAATTTCCATCACACCCGCAAGAACGCGGCATCATCGAAATCCAAAAATATGAGCGGCGTAGGAGTGTGGTAGAGACTGTGGGAGCGGGCCATTTTTGTCCACTCTTTTCGCTAGCTTTTTCAGTTCATTAGAGCTTTTCGCTTGCAACCTCCGTCTCCGCCACCGAGGCATCACGATGGCCAGCCATCGTGACACGGCTGGCCATCGCGCAGGGTGCTTCCTGCTTTCGCAAATATCGCCGCCCTATTCCCGCGGGCCTGCCGACTGCTTGGCCAGGGCGCGGAAGCGGTGCAGCAGGGGCTCGGTATAGCCGCTGGGCTGGCTGACGCCTTCGAACACCAGCGCCCGCGCCGCCTGGAAGGCCAGGCTGGCTGCCGGATTCGGGGCCATCGGGCGATAAAGCGGATCGGCGGCGTTCTGCATGTCCACCTTGGCGGCCATGCGCAGCAGCGCGGCATCGATCTCCGCCGCGCTCACCACCCCGTGAAGCAGCCAGTTGGCCATGTGCTGGGAGGAAATGCGCAAGGTCGCGCGGTCCTCCATCAGGCCGATGTCGTGGATATCGGGCACCTTGGAACAGCCGATGCCCTGATCCACCCAGCGCACCACGTAGCCCAGGATGCCTTGCGCGTTGTTGTCCAGTTCCTCGGCAATTTCCGCAGGCGACCAGTTGGTGCCGGTGGCGACGGGGATGGCCAGCAGCTTGCTCAAGGGGGCAATCCCCTCGGCCAGCCGTTCGTGCTGGCGGGCGGCCACGTCGACCTGGTGATAATGCATGGCGTGCAGCGTTGCCGCCGTGGGGCTGGGCACCCAGGCGGTGCTGGCGCCGCTTTGCGGGTGGCCGATCTTCTGCGCCAGCATGTCGGCCATCCGGTCAGGCGCGGCCCACATGCCCTTGCCGATCTGCGCCCGGCCGGCAAAGCCGCAGGCAAGGCCGATCTGCACGTTGCGATCCTCGTAGGCGGCGATCCAGTCGCTCGCCTTCATCTGACCCTTGCGGATCATCGGCCCGGCCTGCATCGAGGTGTGCATCTCGTCCCCCGTGCGATCGAGGAAGCCGGTGTTGATGAACACCACCCGGTCCTTCACCGCCGCGATACATGCGGCAAGGTTGGCGGACGTGCGCCGTTCCTCGTCCATCACGCCCACCTTGATGGTGTGGCGAGCAAGGCCCAGCAGGTCCTCCACCGCGTCAAACAGCCGGTCGGTCAGCGCCGCTTCGTCCGGCCCGTGCATCTTGGGCTTGACGATGTAGATCGATCCGGCGCGGCTGTTGGCCAGCGGGCCAAGGCGCTTGAGGTCATGCAGGCCGATAAGGCTGGTGACCGCCGCATCGAGGATGCCTTCGGGCGCTTCGCCCCCGCTCGGCAGCAGCACGGCGGGCGTGGTCATCAGGTGGCCGACATTGCGCACGAACATGACCGAGCGGCCCGGCAGCACCAGTTCCTCGCCCGCCAGCGTGGTATAGTGGCGGTCCGGTGCAAGACGGCGCACCATCGGCTTGCCATCCTTGGTGAAGCTGGCTTCCAGGTCTCCGCGCATCAGGCCCAGCCAGTTGGCATAGGCGGCCACCTTGTCCTCCGCATCCACGGCGGCGACCGAATCCTCCAGGTCCGCAATCGTCGTCAGCGCCGACTCCAGCACGATATCCGCAATGCCCGCCGGATCGCCGCTGCCGATGGGGTGGGCGCGGTCGATCACCAGTTCGATGTGCAGCCCGTTGTGGCGCAGCAGCACGTTGGCGCCTGCCTGTCCGACGAGGCACGCCGGGTCGGCCAGTTGCGGCAGGCCCTGCCCGTCCCAATCGGCCCAGTTCCCCGCCGCCAGCGGCACCGCGCTGTCAAGGAAGGCCTTGGCATGGGCCACCACCGCCGCGCCGCGCACCGGATCGTAACCCGGCCCAGGGGGCGTGCCGGCAATCGCATCGGTGCCGTACAGCGCGTCGTAAAGGCTGCCCCAGCGGGCATTGGCGGCGTTGAGCAGGAAGCGGGCGTTGAGGATGGGGACCACGAGCTGTGGCCCGGCGCTGGTCGCCACTTCCGGATCTACGTTCTGCGGCGCGATGGTGAACGGCGCGGGCTCTTCCACCAGGTAGCCGATCTGGCGCAGGAAGGCTTCATAGGCTGCCGCGTCATGCGGCTGGCCGACCCGGTCCTTGTGCCAGGCATCGATGGCCGCCTGCAGCTCGTCACGCCGGGCCAGCAGCGCGGCGTTTTCCGGCGCGAAGCGGGCGTAGATGTCAGCCAGCCCCTGCCAGAAGCTTGCCGCATCGATCCCGGTGCCGGGCAGGGCCTGCCCTTCGATGAACTCGGCCAGCGCCTGCGCCACCTGCAGGCCGGCGCGCGTCACATAGGTTTCGGCCATCGCGGTCAGCCCTTCGCGGTCAGGCCGGCGGCGGCGATGCCCGCCAGCGCGCAAGCCTCGTCATTATCGGAAGTATCGCCCGTGACGCCCACCGCGCCGATGGCATAGCCTTCGCTATCCACCACGATCACCCCGCCCGCCGCCGGGATCACGCCGTGCGGCGCAATCGGGCCAAGCGCGGATACGAACACGGGACGCTCCGCCGCCATGTCGCCGATCTTGCGGCTGTTCACCCCCAGGCCCAGCGCACCCGCCGCCTTGGCCAGCGCGATCTGGGGCCGCATGGTGGAGGACCGGTCCTGCCGCTGCAGGGCGATGGTGTGCCCGCCGGCGTCGGTCACCACCACGGTCAGCGGGTTCATGCCTTTGGCCACGCCTTCGGCAAAAGCGGCGGCAATGATGGTGTTGGCCTGGTCAAGCGTGATGCGTGCCATGGAAAGTGTCCTCCTGAAGATCGGCGGTGCGCCGGATGGCCCACCTCTATCGCGTGCGCTGGTTGTGCGGTAGACGCCAAGACAGACAAACACCTTTGCCCTGAAGGAACAAATCGTGGGCCTGACCGACTATGCGCTGTTCGCCCGCATTGTTGCCGCCGGCAGCCTGTCCGCCGCCGCGCGCGGACTGTCATTGTCACCCGCGCAGGTATCCAAGCGGCTGGCCGCGCTGGAACACAGGCTGGGCGTGCAACTGCTGCACCGCACCACCCGCCGCCTGACTTTGACCGCGGCGGGCGAGCGGTTCCATGCCGATATCACCCGCGCGCTGGCCGCAATCGAGGAAGCGGAGAACCGGCTTGGCGGCATTCGCGATGAACCCAGCGGCCCCTTGCGGGTTTCCGCCCCCACGTCATTCGGCCGCCTGCACATCGCCCCGCACCTGCACCGCTTCGTTGACGAGTATCCGCAGGTGGAGCTGGAATTCGACCTGTCGGACCACAACGTGGACCTGCTGGGCGGGCACTATCACCTGGCGGTGCGGATCACGGCCGACCTGCCGGCCAGCCTTGCCTCGCACCGGCTGGGCCCCAACCGCCGCATCCTGTGCGCCAGCCCGGCCTACCTGGAGCGGCACGGCACGCCCCGTTCGCCCGATGACCTGGCCGGCCATGCGCTGCTGGCCGCAGACGGGCAGATGCCGTGGCGGCTGGAGGGTCCGGCAGGCTTGCGGTCGATCGACGGTGCCAGCGCGGTGCGGACCAATTCCAGCGAGATCGTGCGCGAGCTGGCGCTGGGCGGCGGGGGCATTGCCCTGCGGTCCTTGTGGGACGTGCATGCCGATGTGCGCGCCGGGCGCCTGCTGCCGGTCCTGCCCGGCTGGGGCGCCCCGGCAGACCTTGGCATCTACGCGCTGCACCCGAAGGCTGCCCCGGTTCCGGCAGCGACGGCGGCCTTCGTCAATTTCCTGCGCGCGGTGATCGACCCGCGCCCCTGGGAAATCGGCTGACAGCAGGGGCGGGCCTGGCGTCAGGCCGCTTCGCGGATGTTGCCGAGGAAGCCTTCGACCTGCTTTTGCAGCAGCGCCGCCTGGCGTTCCAGTTCGCTGGACGAGGACAGCACCTGCGATGCGGCGAGGCCGGTGGTCTGCGACGTTTCGCGCACGTAGCCTACGCTGCCGGTCACCGTCTCGGTGCTGCGCGCGGCCATGTCGATGCTGCGGGCAAGATCCTGCCCGGCGATGGACTGCTGGTCCACCGCAGCGGCGATGGAGATGGAGGTTTCCTCCAGCTCGCGGATCTGCTGCATGATGGCGCGCAGGGCTTCCACGCTGGCGCCGGTCGAATCCTGCATGGAACGGATCTGGCTGGCCACCTGTTCGGTAAACTTGCCGGTCTGGGTCGCCAGTTCCTTCACCTCGCTGGCCACCACGGCAAAGCCGCGCCCGGCCTCGCCCCCGCGCGCCGCCTCGATCGAGGCGTTGAGCGCCAGCAGGTTGGTGCGCTGGGCAATGGTGGAAATCATTTCCACGATCTGGCTGACTTGCCCGGCGCTTTCGATCAGCGCGGAAATGGTCGCATCGGCGCGGGCGGCGGCCTCGGTGGCGCGGCGTGCCAGTTCGGCGGACGTGCCCGCCTGGCGGCTGATCTCGCCGATGGACATGGCAAATTCGTCGCTGGCGGCAGCTGCGGCGGTGACGCCGGCCGATGCTTCGCCCAGCGTGCTGGACAGGTCCTGCGTCTGCGCGGCGGCATGTTCGGCAGCTTCGGCCATGGAACTTGCGGTCTGCTGCAGCTGGCTGGTGGCCGCGGCCACGCCGCCCACCACATCGCCCACCGATTGCTCGAACTGCTCGGCCAGTTCGCGCAGCATCCGCTCGCGCAGGCCCCGGTCTTCCTCGCGCTGGCGGCGCATCTCGTCATACTTCTGTGCCGCACGCTTGATCAGCTGGAGCGAGCGGGCCATGTCGCCAATCTCGTCCTTCCGTTCCAGGCAGGGCACCTCCACCTCGCGGTTGCCCCTGGCCAGTTCCAGCATGGCGGCGCTGACGCCTTCGACCGGCCGCACGAACTGGTCGCGCACCAGGCGGCGGCCGAGCAGGGCGTTGAAGATGGCCCCGGCGGAAATCAGGAAGATCGCCCCGATCAGCAGCTGCATCAGGCCGACGCCGCCATTGCCCATGTCAGCCGAGCGGGTGACGAGCCGTTCCATCAGCGCGTTGCGCCCCTGGGTCACGGCAATCGAGGCCGCCAGCCCTTCGGCATCCAGCGGCGTCGCCTGTGCGCCGGGCACGAAGCTGTCACGCAGGGCCGTGAGGCTGGCCACCAGCGCCTGCGCCTCGGCCATGCCCGGTTCCCCAGCGGTCACCTCCACCAGTCCGCGCGCCTTCGCCTGCGCCGCGTCCAGCATGGTGCGCGCTTCGGCCAGCTTGGCGGCATCGCCGCCGGAAAGGTGCAGGCCATAGGCATCCTGCGCCGCGAAAACCTGGCGATCGACTTCGGCCAGGTCGCTCATGGCGCGCACCAGGCCGGCGGATTCGCTTGCCCGGTAAGCGGACCATCCCAGCGTGCCCATGGCCAGCACGGCCAGGACCAGCGTGAGCGCGTTGGACATGTCGAACAGGATCCGCATCCGTCGCGCCAGCGATCCGCGCAGCAGCCAGTCGAAAACCTGCTTATCCTGTTCCATCATCCCCATCCCCGCTCAGGTGATTTCGCACAAGGTCGTGCCACGCCGATGGTTAAGATCCGGTTGCCCGCCAGCCGCCAGACCGGCAAAGATGGCGTCGATCTCGCCCGCCGGGATGGCCCGGTAATAAAGCCAGCCCTGCATCTGGTCGCACCCGGCGGCGCGCACCATGGCGGCCTGGTCCTCGGTCTCGATGCCTTCGGCCGTCACATCCATGTCCATCGCGCGGGCCACGGCGATGCTGGAAACCAGCATGGCGCGCGATCCCATGTCAGTGGCCGATTCCACCACCAGCGACCGGTCAAGCTTGAGCTTTTCGAAGCGGAACTTGCGCAGGAAACCGATGGAGGCATAGCCGGTGCCGAAATCGTCCAGCACCACGTCCACGCCGAAGCTGCGGATCATTTCGAGGCTGCGGCCCGCCACCGCGGGGTCGCCCACCAGGTAGGTCTCGGTGATCTCCAGCTCCAGCCGCGCGGCCGGAAAGCCGGTCTCTTCCAGGATATGGCCCAACTGGATGGGGAACTCCGGGTTGCGCAACTGCGCGGCGGATACGTTGACCGACAGCTTCACGCCGCCCCATGGCAGGGCATCCTCGCAGGCGCGGCGCAGCACCCACAGGCCGATGGGACCGATCAGGCCCGATTCCTCGGCAATGGGAATGAACAGGTCTGGCCCGATGCTCAGACCATCGGGCCGGCGCCAGCGGAGCAGCGCTTCCACCGCAACGATGGCGCTGCTGTTGGCATCCACCAGCGGCTGATAGGCAAGATCGAATTCGCCCCGGTCCAGCGCGTCGCGCAGGTCCGCCTCGATCTGCTTGGTTTTCGCTCGCTGCTGGTCAAATTCCTCGCGAAACCAGGTGCGGCGGCCCTTGCCCTGCTGCTTGGATACGTTCGTCGCCACATCGGCCCGGCGCAGCAGCTCGGATGAGCACAACGGATTGTCGGGCGTGCCGCGCGCCAGGCCGAAGCTGGCCGCCAGCTTTATCTGGCGATCATCGATCTGGATCGGCGTTTCCAGCCGATTGGTCACCTTGCGGCACAGGCCTTCCAGGATGTTGGCCGCCGATGGCCCCACCACCACGATGGCGAATTCGTCCCCACCCAGCCGATAGCGGCGCGCTTCCCGGCCGCAAATGGCGCCCATGATGCGGCCGCATTCCTTGATCACCCTGTCGCCCACGTTGTGGCCATACTGGTCGTTCACCAGCTTGAATCCGTCGAGATCCACGATGGCCACGGCAATCTCGTCCTCCGGGCGGGCTGCCTGCCGGATATCGCGATGCAGCGCGCGGCGGTTGCCCAGGTTGCTGAGACTATCGGTGAAGCCCAGTGCTTCGAGCTGGCTCAACCGGCCAAGCCCGCACCGCACCGTCAGTACGCCGGCAATGCCATAGGCCAGGATGGCCAGGGACAGGGTGGTCGCATCCAGCCGCATCACGCCTTCGCGGCTGGAGCGGGCGATGACCAGCAGCATCAGCAACGGTAGCGCCATGAACAATGCAAGCGGGACCATCACCGCAAGCCGCGGGCGCAATTCGCCCTGCCAGTAATCCCTCACCACGCCATTCCCCCACGACCCGGGAGCATGAGCTAATGGGAAAGACTTACAGATAAATTAATTGAGGAATTTGAAATGCCTATTCGAATATTGACATGAAGTCAATTCCAATTTCCCTAGCGCCCCGGCAGGGCGGATGCCGCAGGTCGCTGGCGCAAGGCGTAAATGCCGAATGTATCGTCATGCGGCGCAAGGTATCCGCACTGGCCTGCCGCCGTCTCCCCTCCGCCCAGCAGCAGCAGGCCATGGGTATTGAGCGCGCTGGACAACCGCTCGAACGCGGCCACGCGGCGCGCCTGGTCGAAATAGAGCAGGACGTTGCGACACAGGATCAGGTCGAACGAGCCGGGCCGCGGGGCGCCATCGAGGAAGTTCTCCTCGGCAAAGCGGACCATGCGGGCAATCTCGGGGCGCACTTTCCAGCCCGCAGGCGTCTCGTCGAAATGGCGCAGCATCTGGGCCACCCCCAGCCCGCGCTGCACCTCGAACTGTGAATAGACCCCCGCCTGCGCGGCGCGGATGGCCTTGGCGGAAACATCGGTCGCCACGATTTCGATCCGCCAGTCGGCCCAGGCCAGCGGCTGTTCGGCAATCAGGATCGCCAGTGACAGCGCCTCCTGCCCGGTGGAACAGCCGGCGGACCAGATCGTCAGCTTGCGCCGCGCGCCGATCTTGCGCGCCAGTTCGGGCAGGATCGCCTGCCGCAGCGCCGAAAACACGCCGATATCGCGGAAGAAGTAGGTCTCGTTGTTGAGCAGCGCATCGACCATCTGGCCGACAAACCCGTCGTTGCCCGCCGCCGTCATGGCCGCGACCAGCTGGCTGGAACTTTCGATCCCGTACTCGCGCAGCAAGGGCATCAGCACGGTGGGCACGCGCCAGCGCCGTTCTTCGGAAATAGTCTGCCCGGTGCGCGCCTCCAGCACGCTGGAAATGAGGCCGATGGCAAGATCGTCGAGAAAGGTCATGCCGCCTTCACCACCGGGATCCGCGCGGCCAGCAGCGATGGGGGCAACACGGCTGCGGCAAGCCCGGCATTGGCAATGGAGCCGGGCATGCCCCACACGGCAGAGGTCGCCTCGTCCTGCACCAGCACGCAGCCACCGGCCGCGGCCAGTTGCCGCGCCCCCAGCGTGCCATCCTTGCCCATGCCGGTAAGGACCACGGCCACGGCCTGGCTGCCGGCGGCGCGGGCGATCGATTCCAGCATCGGATCAACCGATGGCATGCAGCCGGTGGCGGCGCGTTCGCGGCCAAGGCGGATCACCAGTTGATCGCCAATGGCATCCACCAGCATGTGCGCATCGCCAGGCGCAATGAGGATCTCGTCCGCCACCAGCGCCGATCCGGTGCGGGCCAGCCGCGCTGTGCGCCCGGCAAAGCGCGCCACCTGCCCGGCAAAGGCCGGCAGGAAGGACACCGGCAGGTGCTGGGTTACGAGGATCGGCATGCCGATGCGCGGCGGCAGCGCTTCGAAGAACTGGCGCAGCGCCAGGATGCCACCGGTCGATGCGCCGATCGCCAGCACGCGCGGCGAACGGGGCATGGGCCGGCGCCGTTCGCGCGCAGGCGCGGGCGGAGCGGCCACCGCTTGCCGACGCAGGCGGCGGCGCAGCTGGCTCTGCCCCAGCGCGCGGATCGCCTCCACCAGCGCCAGCCGGTATTCGCCGTCGAACCGGCCAGCTTCGGGCTTTGGCAAGGTATCGGCCGCGCCCAGCGCCAGCGCCGCCACGGTATGCTCTCCGCCTTCCACCGTCAGCGAGGAAACGACCAGGACCTTGGCCAGCGGGGCCAGCGCCATGATGCGCGGCAGCGCGTCCAGCCCGCCCATGCCCGGCATCTGCAGGTCCAGCAGGATCACATCCACCGGCGTATCGCGCAGCAGGTCCAACGCCTGTTCGGCAGAGGACGCCTGCGCCACCAGCGCCAGGTCATCCTCGGCGGTGATCAGGCGGGCATAGACCGCGCGCGCGATCAGCGAATCGTCCACCACCAGCACGCGCACGGCCTGCTCGGCAGATGGGGCGCGTGACCGGCTGTCGGCGGAAAGGTCCCGGCGCAAGGGCTGCGTCACGAAAGGCTCCTTCAGACCGCGCCGACCAGCTGGAACTTGATGTGCAACGTATCGTGATCGAACGGCTTCATCACGTATTCGTCGGCCCCGCAGTCCATCGCCCGGCGGATATGCTCCACGTCGTTCTCGGTCGTGCAGAAGATCACCTTGGGCCGGTCCCCGCCCGGCGTGGCGCGCAGGTGGGTGATGAACTCGATGCCGCTCATCACCGGCATGTTCCAGTCCAGCAGGATGACATCGGGCATTTGCGCGGCGCAGGCATCGAGCGCCTCGCGCCCGTTCTCCGCCTCGCTGACCGACAGCCCCAGGTTTTCGACGAGGTGGCGCGATACCTTCCGGATCACGCGCGAATCGTCGACGATCAAACACCTCTTCATGATCTTGTCTTCCCCCTCCGGAACCTTTCCCTGCCCACCTTGCGACCGGGCATCATGCCGCCTGCGCCAGCGGCCCGCGGATCACGGGCACGACATCAAGCAGCAGCACCATTTCAGCGCCCACCCGCACCATGCCCAGGGCCGCGCGTTCCCACCCTGGCGCCAGGTGCGCAGGCAGGGTTTCCACGGTGCCATCGAGCCAAACCACGTCCTCCACCGCGTCCACGCTCAGCGCGTAGAGGAAGCCCTGCTCCTCCACGACCAGGGCCTTGCCCGTCACCCGCGCCGTGGCGGCAAGATCCAGCGAAACCGCGCAATCGATCACGGTCATCGGCCGGCTGCGCAGTGCGGCAAGGCCCGCCACGAAGGCGGGCGTGGCCGGGGCCGGGGTAATCGCGCCAAGGTCGATCACGGACTGGATCTGCGCGGTGCGGAAAGCCACGCGGTGGCCGGCAATGGCGGCAATCAGGAACAGCTCGGTCATCGCCCGGCCTCCATCCGCCCGGCTTCCATCCGGCCTGATTCCATCCGCGCTGCCAGCAGGGCCGTGCGCAGGGCTTCGGCATCGTGGCGGTAGATCGTCGCTTCGCCGCCTGGCGCGGGATCGGGTTCTCCGCGCAGGCGGATCACCCGCGCGGCAGGCAGATCGGCCGCCTCCGCCCGTTCGCCAGCCATGGTGATGGCCACATCGGCAATGCCTTCGTGCGCCAGCCGGTAGCCCGCGCTTTCCACCAGCGGGGCGAGGAAATCCTGCATCCACGGGTCACTGCCGATCAGGCGGCAGGTCGGTTCTCCCTGTGCGGTTGCTGCGGGTGCGACAAGGCCCGCCTCGGCAAACAGCAGCGCGCAATCGAGCACCTCCACCGGCGCGCCTTCCACAAGGGCAATGGCGCGCGCGCCTTCCCCGGCCCCGTCAGGCACCAGGTCCGGATCGAGCGAGGTGGTATCGATCATCTCGGCAAAGGCATAGGCCAGCCGCGCCACCCCGTCCGACAGCAGCATGACCGACAGCCGCCCGCCCAGGTCGGCGCTGGCCGAGACACCCGCCAGCGGCAGGATCGCATCGTCAAACACCACCTGCGACCGGTGCCCGGCAAGGCGGACCGCATGGGAGGAGACGTGGGCGATGCGGTCAACCGATCGCATGTGCACCACGCGGCTGAGGCCATCGAGGCCAGTGAACAGCAGCGCGGGCAGGCGCTCGCACTCGGCCCGCTGGCGGTCCTCTTCGATGACCTGCGATTCCACGCGGCGCTCCACCTCGCGGATCAGCCCGGCTGCGCGGGCAATGCCCGATACGTCCAGCATCAGCACCGGGCTGCCGTCATCCATCTGCGTGTTGCCGACATAGAAGCCGCACGCCATCACCACCGGGGCCAGCGGCTTGACCACCAGTTCCTCGTGTTCGAACACCCGGTCCACGATCAGGCCGATCAGGTCCCCGCCAACCAGGCGGATGGCCACCATCATCTGCCCGCCGCCGGCACCCGCACCGTCCGCTTCGATCCCCAGCACGCCGGCCAGCGGCACGCAGGGCACCTGCCGTCCGCGCAGCGCCAGCAGCCGTACGCCGCCCACATCCGACTGCACGGCATCGTCCGCGTCCAGCCGCACCACTTCCTCAACGTAGGAGCGCGGGATGGCGAATTTCTGCCGGGCCACCCCGATCGTCAGCGATGGCACGATGGACAGCGTCAGCGGCACGTTGAGCAGGATGCGCGTGCCCGATCCCGGCGTGGTATCGATGAATAGCGATCCGCCGATCTGTTCCAGGTTGGCGCGCACCACGTCCATGCCCACGCCGCGGCCGGAAACGGCGGTCGCCTCGTCACGGGTGGAAAAGCCGGGCGCGCAGATCAGCAAGTTGCGCTCGCGCGGGGTCATCCGGGCGGCTTCTTCCGCGGTCACGATGCCTGCCGCCACTGCCTTGGCCACCACTGTCGCGGTATCGATCCCGCGCCCGTCGTCGATCACGCCGATGCGGATCTCGTTGCCGGTCTGGCGCGCGGAAATGCACAGGAGCCCGATTTCGCGCTTGCCTGCCGCGCGCCGCTCCGCCGGGGTTTCGATCCCGTGGTCAATCGCGTTGCGGATCACGTGGACCAGCGGATCGCGGATCACCTCCACCAGTTCGCGGTCCAACTCCACATCGCCGTTTTCCATCTCGACCAGCACCTGCTTGCCCAGTTCGGCCGAAAGGTCGCGCACCATTCGCGGGAAGGCGGTGAACAGGGTGTCGATCGATTGCATGCGCGTCTGCGTGATCGCTTCGCGCACTTCATCCAGAATGGCGCTTAGGCGGTTGAACGGCGCGTCCAGCCCAAGGCCGGCGTGGCCGCCCTCCCCGGCCTGCGCCTGCATCCGGCGGGCCAGGTCATTGCGCGCCAGCACCATGTCGGACACCCCGCTCATGATCCGGTCAAGCAGGTCCACCGGCAGGCGCACGGTGCGCTTGCGCAGGGTTGCCGCCCCCACGGCCTGCCCCGCCGGCTGCCCGTTGTCCGGCGCCGGCGCGGGCAAGGCGGCAGGGCCATCGTCATGCGCGGGATCCTGCAGGCGGGCGATGAGGTCCTGAAGGCCCGCCTCGTCCACCGCCTGGCCCGCCGCGATATCGGCCACCATCGCGCCGATCCGGTCAAGCACCGCGAGCACCACGTCCACCAGCGCGCCATCGGCCTGGCGGCGCCCGGCGCGCACGTCGGCCAGCACGTCCTCCGCCGCATGGCTGAGCATTTCGAGCTGGGGGAAATCGAAAAAGCCGCAGTTGCCCTTCACCGTGTGGAAGAAGCGGAAGATATGGTCCAGCCGGGCGCGATCGGCGGGATCGCTTTCCCACGCCACGATCTCGCCGGACAGGGCATCCAGCATGTCCTGCGCTTCGGCGATGAAATCGGCCAGCAGATCATCCATCTCGGTCACCGTCTCCCCCGCCGGCTGCCAGGCGTTATCGCCGGGCGTTGGTTAAGGTCCGGTTATTCGCGCGCCGCAGGGTCCGGGCAGGGGCGCGACGTCATATGAGAGTCACATCCGCATGGCAGGCACCGCACCCGCAACCAAGGGGATCGCCGTACAATGCCACGTGTCTCGATTGTCGCCACGGACCAGCGGGCCGCCCGCTTCGACCGTTTCGTCAACGGCGATACGGAGTTCACGTTCGGCCTGCTCACCCAGCAGGGGCCGCAGCGGCTGGTGGAAGGCCAAGTATGGGCCTTTGTCGACTGGGTGATGGAAGACCTCTCCGGCCTCGAAATGTGCCGCCGCCTGCGAGCCGATCCGCGCACATCCTCGGCCCATGTCACCATGGTGCTTGAGGCCGACGATCCCGATGACCGGCGCCGCGCGCTGAAGGCCGGGGCGGACGATTACGCCATTGGGCCGCTGGACCGGCAGGCCATGCTGGACCGGGTGCTGGCACTGTGCGCCGGCGAAGTGCGCCCGCCGGTGCGGCAGGTGATCGAAAGCGGCGGCCTGACCATCAACCTGGCGGGGGAGCAGGCGCGCTGGAAGGGCAAGCTGATCCAGTTGCGCCCCAACGAATTCCGCGTGCTGCGCTTCATGGCGGAAAACGCCAACCGCATCCATTCGCGCCAGGATCTGATCGATGCGCTGGGCAAGGCGGGAGACCCGGATTACCTGCGCACGGTGGACGTATGGATCAAGCGCCTGCGCTTCGGCCTGCGCGAAGCGGGCGCGGGCAACCTGCTGCGCACGGTGCACGGCAAGGGCTACGTGCTCGACCTCGACTGAGCGTCCCGGGAACCCGCCACGTAAGGAAACCCGGCACAAAAAAGAGGCCCCCGTCCGTAAAGGATCGGGGGCCTTCTAGTGTTTACGCCTTTCCGCCGCCGGGCGAACCCGGCGACGGTGCAAGGTCGGCGTCAGAAAGTGAACGAGAGTGAGGCCGAGAAGCTGGTGCCCACGTCATAGCTGTTGATTTCGATCCGGTCGGTCCCGTTGGACTGGTATTCGAAGTTGTCACGGCCGGTGATGTTGCGCGCTTCCACCTTCAGTTCGGCATCGGTGCCGCGGAAGGTGAAGCCCTGGCGCAGCACCAGGTCCAGCGTCAGGCCGGGGTTCTCGACGATATCGGGCAGCCCCGCCGTGCCGCGGCTGGTCACCCGCTCGCTGGCATAGTTCACCAGCACGGTGAACTGCTGGAGGCGCTCGGTATCCTCCAGGCTCAGCTGGAAGTTGGCCAGGTGGTCGCTCTGGCCGGTCAACGGCACGCCGTCGCGGAAGAAGTTGGTCGCCGGGGCATCCGCGCTGGGATAGACGCGGGCCACGTCATCCGGGCCCACGCTGATGTCCGACTGGGTCCAGGTGTAGTTGGCGAACAGCACCAGTTCCTTCGTTTCGAAGAAGCCACCCATGTCATAGAGATCGAAGGTGTACTGGAGGTCCAGCTCCGCGCCGTAGAGCGTGGCCTCGGGCGCATTGGCGAAGCGGGTCAGCTGTTCGTTGTCGGAGAAGCTGGAGAAGGCTTCGATCGGGTTGTCGATCGTCTTGTAGAAGCCCGCCAGGCTGAACCGGCTGCCGCGGCTGACGTAGTATTCGCCGCGCAGTTCGAAGTTGGTCAGCTCGCTGTCCACCAGGAACGGGTTGCCGTTGTACTGGCGGTTGGTTTCCGGATCGTAGTAGGTCTGGAAGATCAGCTCGCGGAACTGCGGGCGGGCCACGGTGCGGCTGGCGTTGGCGCGCAGCTGCAGTTCAGGCATCACTTCCCAGGTCAGCGTAGCGCCGGGCAGCCAGTAATCTTCGGCAATGAAGGTGGACGCGCCCGAATTGGTCGGCACGCGGAAGACCTGCGCGGGCCGCACGAACTGCTCGCCGTCCTCGTAACGCACGCCGATGTCGAGCGAGATGCCGTCGAGCGGCTCCACCTGCGCCTTGAGGTACGCGCCGTGCACGGTGAGGCCGGCGTTGAAGGCCGGGTCGCTCTCGGTGCTCTCGATCAGGCCGATGTTGTAGTAATCGATTACCGCATCGCCCAGCAGCAGGTCAGGCCGGAAAAGGCCCACCGCATCGGGGAAGGAATTGTCGGCGTTGAACAGGAACTCGCGCCGTTCGGAATAGCGCGCGGTATCGGTGTAGGAATAGCCCGCCGTCGCGCTCAGCCAGTCGGCCAGCGGATAGCTGACGTCGATCCCGCCGAACCACAGGTCTTCCTTCAGGTTGGAAAAGACCACGCTGGCATCGCCGGTCTGCCGGTCCAGCACGTTGATGAAATCGTCGCCGAATTCGCTGGTGGAATTCTCCCGCACATAGGTGAAGGTGTATTCGTACGGCGCCTCGCGCTCGGTCCGGGCATAGCCGCCGCGCAGGTCCACCCCGAGGTCGCCGAACTCCAGTTCCGCCACCAGCTGGCTGTTGATCAGCTGGCGTTCCTGCCAGGTCGTCTGCTGGCGCTGGATATCGTCATCGTCGTTGAAATCGGTGCCCTGCGAAAGGCTGGCCAGCTTCACCGAATCGCGGATGAACAGGTTGGTCCAGCGGATCACGTGATCGCCCACTTCCAGCCCCACGCCGACCAGGCCGTTGAGCAGGATGCGGTTGTCCGTCACCGTATCGAGGAAATCGCTGTTCAGCGTGAAATCCGCAAGCACGCTTTGCGAACGCACGTTGCGCGTGCGCCACTTGTTGCTGAGCGAGAGCGTGGCGACAACGCCGAGGCGGCCATCGTCGAACACGTCGGTGGCGGTGCCCCCGGTGATCCCGGCAGAGAAGTTGGCCGGCACTTCGCCCAGCTTCTGCAGCAGGATGAGGTTGGGGTTGCCCAGCTGCTTGGCGATGGTCTGCTGGTCCACCTCGGTATCGGTCAGCCGCAGGCCGGAATCGAAGAAAGTGCGCAGCGCCGGCGGCAGATCGCGCGTGCCATCGTCAAACCCGAACCAGTCGAAATCCGAACCGTAATAGGCAAGGCCGTTCTGGAAGGTGGTTTCGGTATCGCCCGACAGGCCGCCGCTGATGGACAGGAAGGTTTCATCCGGGATCGCGCGGGTGGTCAGGTTGATCACGCCGCCGCCGAATTCACCGGGGAAGTTGGCCGAATAGGTCTTCTGCACCAGGCTGGAAGCCACGATGTTGGTGGGGAAGATGTCCAGCGGCACCACGCGCGAAAGCGGCTGCGGCGAAGGCAGCGGCAGGCCGTTGAGCAGCGCCAGCGAATAGCGGTCGCCCAGCCCGCGCACGTAGACATAGCCCGCCCCCTGCACCGAGAGGCCGGTGACGCGGCCCAGCGCGCCGGCAATGTCGCCTTCGCCCGTGCGGGCGATCTGTTCGCTGGACAGCACGCTGACCACCTGGGTGGAGGCGCGTTCCGGATCGCGCGAGATGCGCCCGGTTACGATGATGGTATCGCCCCCCGGGATCGACACATCAGGTTCGCTCGCGGCCTCTGCCTCAGCGGCGGCGGCTTCGTCGGGCGCGGCGGCCTGGTCCTGGGCCAGCGCCGGGGTGGCGAGCGCCGTGGAAAGCGACAGGAGAACGGCCAGTTGCCGGCGGCGGGAAAGGGTGTGCGAAAGCCTCATGGGTCAATCCGAAGTTGCAGGCCGGGCGGGTCCGGCGGGTCAGATATGCGAGGAAGGCGCGCCGGGCCTTGTCCGGCCAGCGCGCCTTCCCGTTGTCAGGTCAGGTCAGCTCAGCTGAACACCGGCAGGCGCAGGCACGAACCGGTGTTGGAACCAAAGCTCAGCGCCGCGGAATCGCAGGTCCAGCCGGTGGCCCAGTTGTTGCTGCTCGACAGCGCGCCGATGTAGGTCGTCGCGACGAAGAAGCTGGACAGCGTGGTGGCGTTGAAGATCGGGGTGAACCCGGTCTCGTTGGCGCCGGCCAGGTAGTTCGCGGTCAGCGTGTTGACGAAGCTGATGTTGTTGCCGGTGCCGCCGGTCAGCAGGGCTTCGGCCTGCGCGGCGGTGGCGCCGCCGTTGCTGCCGTTGCGGGTCTTGGTCGCGCACTGCATGGCGAAGCTGGTGAAGACCGGCGGGCCGGCTTCATCGGCGCCGGCGTTGGCGGCGGCCATGGTGGCGGCATCGTCGATACGCAGGCAGGGGATGCCGGTGGCCGACTGGTCGACGATCAGCGAGTTGGCGATGGTGTAGTCACCGCCGCCGCGCAGGCGGATGGCCTGGTCACCCACGTTGCGCTGGATCATGGTGGCATTCACCAGCCGCACGTTGGAACGCGGGGTCTGTGCTTCGAGGCCGTTCGAGCTGTCGTGTTCGATGATCGTGTCACCAACGCCGGCACGCTGGGCCACCAGCACGAACTGCAGGTTGGCCTTCACGCCGGTATCGGTATCGAGGCCATCGTCTTCCGCGCCGGCCACGATCAGGTTCTTGACGTTGACGGTGCCGCCGAAGAATTCCACGCCGTCATCCGAGCTGTTGACCGACTGGATGTTCTCCAGGACCGTGCCCGAACCGGTGCCGCCGGTGGTGAGCGACTGCAGTTCGGCGTTGCCGGACAGCACGAAGCCCGAATAGCGGATCTGCACGAACTTCAGCGTGCCCGAATTATCGGCGTTGTTGGCGCCGCCGAACAGGGCCGGGTCCACCGCGCCTTCCACCTGGCGTTCGCAGGCGGTGGTGCCGGGGGTGGCGCCGGGAGCGATACAATCGGTCACCGGGGCGCGGCCGGACAGCACGATGCCGCCCCACTGGCCCGACGAGTTATCGGTGTTGAGGCCCAGCACGTTGTCGCGGCTGGTGAAGATGATCGGCTGGGTGGCGGTGCCGGTGGCGTTGATACGGTGACCGCGGTTGACGTTCAGGAAGGCCGCGCCGGTGGCATAGACGATCACGCCCGGCTGGATGGTCAGCGTCACGCCGGTGCTGGTGGAAGACGGACCGGCGTCGGTGCCCACGTCCACGCGACCCGGCAGGCGGTACAGCAGGCCGTTGATGCGCGGCAGGGTAATCGAAGCGTTGATGCGCGCCGGCAGCGAACACACGCGCCAGGTGCCTTCCGGACCGGTAATCGTGCCGTCATCGGCCAGGCCCTGCGGGTCGGCGATGGTCGGGCAGCCGTTGGCCGGGGTCACCAGCGTGCTGGTGGGGGTGGGCGTCGGCGTGGGAGCCGGGGCCGGGGGATTGTTGATGGTGATGTTCCCGCCGGTGCCGGGCGAGACGATTTCTTCCGGGCCGCAGGCGGCAAGCGCCAGCACGGAACAGCCAAGGACAAGCGAACGGGCAAATGTGGTCACGGCGAGGGATCCCCTGAGAACTGCGATTTCCGGCAAACTCCGGCTGCGAACCAGTGTCCGCGAATCGCCAGCTAGGGGCCGCCTGTGACGGTTTGCGGACTGTATGACAGTTGTGTGGCAATGGCTGGACAAATGGACGCAGCTGCGCCGAATGTTACGATCTTGTGACAAGATGACAGTTCTGTTGCGCCCGCCGTGATCGCGGCGCATCCAGGCTGCAAAGGTGGCATTTGCTAAGGAGAGGCTGACCATGCTGACCGCACTCATCATCGGCGCGATGGCGCTGGCCCAGGCAGAAAACGTGGCCGTGATCGGCGCGCCGGAAAACGTGGAGCAGCAGGACGTGGCGTTCGAGGCGCTCAACGCCGGGGAAGCCCGCGCTGCCGTGGCGCGACTGGAAGCCTTGCGGGCGGAAAACCCGGGCGATCCCGCGCTGCTGATCAACCTGGGCAGTGCCTATGCCCAGCTGGGCGACGTGGCCCGGGCGGAGGAATGCTACCGCGCGGCGGCTGACAGCGACGTGCGCTACCAGCTGGAAATGGCCGATGGCAGCTGGATCGATTCCCGCCGCGCCGCACAGACCGCGCTGCGCCAGCTCGCCAGCCGGGGCTTCGCGCTCAACTGATCGCCCTTCGGGTCCATATATAATGGGCGACAGTCCAACGGCACGGTCACAATTGCCGATACTGTCACGCCGCTGTCATTTGTTGTAAGCAAAGGGCCGGGGACCGGAGGCCTTGCTTTAGTGATTCTGCGCGTTTGCCTTGTTGCCCTGTTGGCCAGCCCCCTGGCGGTGGCTGCCGTGCCTGCACGCGCGGACGTGCTGGAAATCGGCGAGGCGGGCGAGGCACGCTGGGTCAGCGGGCCGAACGTCGCGGCGCTGGAAACGCCCGTGGCCCAGGGCGCGCTGGCGGCTGTGCCGGCAGAGGCCTCGCTGGTGCCCGAAGGCGCCGTGGCCGATACCCTGCGCCATGCCAGCGTCATCCCGGCGCGCTACCAGCCGCTCGTCCACCACCTTGCCGCCCGCTATGACCTGTCGCCCGCCCTCATCGAAGCGGTGGTGTGGCAGGAAAGCCGCTGGCGCGAAAACGCCGTTTCCCCAGCCGGCGCCCGCGGCCTTGCCCAGCTGATGCCAGGCACCGCGCGCGACCTTGGGGTAAACCCCGATGATCCCGCCGCCAACCTGGAAGGCGGCGCGCGCTACCTTCGCCAGCAGCTTGACCGCTTCGATGGCGACCTGGAACGCGCCCTTGCCGCCTACAATGCTGGGCCAGGCCGTGTTCAGCAAGCCGGCGGCATCCCCCGTATCCGCGAAACGCAGACCTATGTCGCATCGATCATCGGTCGCCTTTCCAGCCATTCCCGGAGTAGCCAGTAACCATGCGTTTTCCCGCTTACATCGCCGCAGCCCTTGCCACCCTGGCCGCCGTGCCCGCCGCGGCGCAGACCACGCCGGGTTCCGGCCCGATCGAGAACGCGCTGGGCTGGATCCAGGGCACCATGCTGGGCAATGTCGCCACCGCCGTGGCGGTGATGGCGGTCGCCGCCGTCGGCTTCATGATGCTGACGGGCCGGGTCAACTGGCGCTTTGGCGCGACCGTCATCATCGGCTGCTTCATCATCTTCGGCGCCGCCACCATCGTCGCCGGCATCCAGAGCGCGAGCGGCTGAGGGCCTCAGGCATGAACCTCGTCCGCCACCGCGTCCACCGCGCGCTCACCCGCCCGCAGATGTTTGCCGGGGTGACGCTCAACTACTTCGTCATCAACGGCGTGGTCACGACCGAGGCGTTCCTGATCCTGAAAAGCCTGTGGATCCTGCCGGTCCCGCTGGTGATGCACGCCATCGGCTATTTCGCCTGCCTGCGCGAACCGCGCATCTTCGACCTGTGGATCACCAAGGTCAGCAAATGCCCGCGCGTGCGCAATTTCAAGCGCTGGGGCTGCAACAGTTACACCGCGTAAGCCGCGGGAAGGATTCGTTTTATGAGCAAGTGGCTCGGAGCAGCGGCGTGGAACGCGAAAGAAGCGCAGGCGGGCGATCGCCTGCCTTACGCGACGCTGGTGGATTCCGACGTGGTGCTGCTGCGCGACGGTTCGCTGATGGCCGCCCTGCAGGTGCCCGGCCTGCTGTTCGAGACCGAGGATACCCAGGCCCTCAACGCCCACGCCGCCACGCGCGAGGTGATGCTGCGGAGCAACCTCGATGGCCGCTTCGTCCTTTACCACCACGTCATCCGCCGCCGGGTGAGCGTGGAGCTGGACGCACAGTTCGACGATCCGCTGTCCGCCCACATCGATGCCCGCTGGCGGCAGCGGCTGGCCGCCGGATCGCTGTTCGTGAATGACCAGTTCGTGACCCTGGTGCGCCGCCCGGCGCGCGGCAAGGCCGGCTGGGGCGAGCGGTTGGGCAAGATGTTCAAGGGCAAGGCTACGGAGGCCGAAGAGGTCGACACCCGCGACCTGCGCACCCTGCGCGCCGCCTTGCAGGCGCTGGCCGCATCGCTGGGCGATTACGGCGCGCAGCCGCTGGGCGATTACACCGGCCCCAGCGGCCATGTGAACAACGAACTGCTGGAGCTGCTCTCCGCGCTCTACAACGGCGAGATGCGCCCGGTGCGCCGGCCGGATGACAGCACCGACATCGGCCACATGCTGCCCTATCGCCGGGCCAGCTTCGGGATCGACGCGATGGAACTGCGCGGCGCGACCGGAGCGGACTGCGCCGCCATCCTGAGCCTCAAGGACTATCCGGACGCGACCAGCCCCGGCCTGCTCGATGCCATGCTGCGCCTGCCGCACGAAATGGTCGTCACCGAAAGCTTCGCCCCGCAGGAACGCCAGACCGCGCGCGAACGTATCGACCTTGCCCTGCGCCGCCTGCGCTCGGCCGACGAGGACGCCGCCGCCGAACGCGCCGACATGATGGCTGCGCGGGACGAGCTTGGCGCAGGGTCCGTGGCCTTTGGCGATCATCACCTGTCCGTGCTGGTGCGCGAGGCAAGCCTTGAAAAGCTGGACGATGCTGCCGCCCGCGTGGCCGCCGCGCTGGCGGACGTGGGCGCCATCGCCGTGCGCGAGGATACCAACATGGAACCGGCCTTCTGGGGCCAGTTCCCCGGCAACGAGGGCTACCTCGTGCGCCGCTCGATGATTTCCACCGCCAACATGGCGAGTTTCGGCTCCTTGCATGGCTTCGCGCTGGGGCAGGCCGAAGGCAACCACTGGGGGCAGGCGGTTACCCTCCTCCAGACCACCAGTTCCACCCCGTTCTTCTTCAATTTCCACCACGGGGACCTGGGCAACTTTACCGTCATCGGCCCGTCCGGCAGCGGCAAGACGGTGGTGATGAACTTCCTTGCCGCGCAGGCGCAGAAGTTTTCACCCCGCACCATCCTGTTCGACAAGGATCGCGGCGCGGAACTGTTCATCCGCGGCATCGGCGGATCGTATGACCGGGTGCAGAGCGGGGAGCCGTCGGGCTTCAACCCGCTGGGCCTGGCCGATACGCCGGTCAACCGCGCTTTCCTGCGGGACTGGCTGGGCGTGCTGCTGAAGGCCGAAGGGCCGGAGGAGGAAGCCACCATCGCCGGCGCGGTGGACGCGGCCTATGCCAACGCGCCGCACCTGCGCCGCCTGCGCCATTTCCGGGAACTGCTGTCCGGCACCCGCCGCCCGCAGCCGGGCGATCTGGCCGACAGGCTTTCCGCCTGGATGGACGGCGGGGAACACGCCTGGCTGTTCGATAACGAGGCGGACCGGCTGGACCTGTCCACCCGCGTCATGGGCTTCGACATGACGGCGCTGCTGGAAAACCCGCGCCTGCGCACCCCCGTGATGATGTACCTGTTCCACCGCATTGACGAGCGGCTGGACGGCCACCCGACGATGATCCTGATCGACGAAGGGTGGAAGGCGCTGGATGACGAAGTGTTCGCCGCCCGCATCCGCGACTGGCTGAAGACGCTGCGCAAGCGCAATGCGCTGGTGGGCTTTGCCACCCAGTCCGCGCGCGATGCGCTGGAAAGCCGCATTTCCACCGCCTTGGTGGAACAGACCGCGACGATGATCTTCATGCCCAACAGCCGTGCCCGGGCAGAGGATTACTGCGACGGCTTCGGCCTGACCGAGCATGAGCTGGCGCTGATCCGCAGCCTGCCTGCGCACAGCCGCTGCTTCCTTGTCCGCCAGCCCGATGCCAGCGTGGTCGTCCGCCTCGACCTTGGCAACGCGCCCGAAGTGCTGACCATCCTTTCCGGCCGCGAAAGCACCGTGCGCCGGCTGGACCTGCTGCGCGAAGCGGTGGGTGATGAGCCCGCCCAGTGGTTCCCCGCCCTCACCGGCCGTCGCTGGCCCCAAAATCCCTCGGGCGGTCCCGCCGCTGATGGCGACATGATCGACGACGACAACTGGGAAGCCGCGCAATGATCCCCGCCGCGCCCGCTGCTGCTGCCGCCGCCAACCCGGCGCTCGGCCCTGCCCAGTGCCAGAGCGCGCTGGACGGTGTGGGCGCGGGCATCGGCGCGAGCCTGCGCGCCATCGACTGCGCGGCTGGCGAAATGTCGCAGGTCGCGTTCGAGCGGATTTTCGGGGCTAACGGCGCGTTTGCCGTGCCCTTGCAGATCCTCCTCACGCTGTTCGTGGCGTTGATCGGGTATGGCTTCATCACCGGCCGCCTGCGCATTGGCCTGTCATCGCTTGCGCCGCGCATGTTCACCCTTGTCACCGTGGTCACGCTGGCGACCAGCTGGATCGCCTTCCAGTCGGTGTTCTGGAACCTGACGGTGGGCGCGCCCGACCAGATCGCCAGCGCGCTGATGGGCACGCAAGGCTCTGCCACCACGATCTTTGCCGACAAGCTGGACGTGGTGATGTATTCGCTGATGGAAGCGAGCGGCGGCGAAGGCATGGCCGAGACGACCTCCATCTTCTCGCCCCCCGGCCTCTTGTGGACGGGTGCGACCATGCTGCTGCTGGGCACTGTGGGGGTATTGGCGACAACCAAGATCGCACTCGCCGTGCTGCTGTCGCTTGGCCCCATTTTCATCGTCATGGCGCTGTTCCGCCCCACCCGCGGCCTATTCACCGGCTGGCTGAAGGCGGTGGTCATGGTGGCGCTGGCGCCACTGTTTACCGTGCTCGCCGGTAGCCTGATGCTGGAACTGGCAACGCCCGTGCTGTCCTCACTGATGGCGACGCCGGGGCAGATCGACGTGCGCCCGGCGATGGCCTTCTTCATGATCGGCGCGGTGCACCTGGCGCTGATGTTCATGGTGATGAAGGTCGCCAGCACCATGGTGAAGGGGTGGAGCGTGTTCGGCCTTAGCTCCTCCGGCCGGGACGGTTCCACGGGCGGCGCGGCCTATGCCCCGCCCGCCCCCGCGCCGCTGGCCGCCGCGCCTGCCGCTGCTGCCGGTGTGGCAGCCGGGGCCGGGGCCGCCTCGCCCGCGCCGCAGCGCGATATCCGCATTCCCGCCACCGCCATGCCGGTGGCCGCCAACGATTCCGGCCTCGGCGCAGGCGGATCGACGCGCGAAACCCGCATCATCACCACGGCCGCCGGCGCTTCAGCCCCGGTGCAGGCGGATGCTGGCACGGCCTCCCGCACGCGCGGCATCGGCAGCCGCTTCAAGTCCGCGCCGGTACGTTCAACGGAGAAGTTCTGACATGACCCGCGCCCTCATCGCCGCCGCCCTCGTGGCCAGCGCGATCGCCCTTCCCCTCACCGCGCAGGCTGACCCGCGGCTTGTCGAACGCGTTTATGACGAAAACGCCGTCGTGCGGGTGGAAGGCCGCCCCAACGTGCAGGCGACCATCCGCTTTGCCGAGGACGAGACGATCCAGAACGTCGCCATCGGCGATTCTCAGGCCTGGCAGGTGACCCCCAGCCGCAGCGCCAACCTGCTGTTCGTCAAGCCGCTGGCCCCGCGCGCCGCCACCAACATGACGGTGGTGACCAGCAAGCGCGTCTACCTGTTCGACCTGGTCGCCGGGCCGAACGTGCGCACCCCGCTGTATGTGCTGTCCTTCACCTATCCGGAGGAAGAAGCCGCCGCCGCTGCCGAAGCGGAGAGGCTTGCCCAGGCAGGCACCGGCCAGAGCGCCAACGCCGACGAACTGGCCGCCGCCACCGATGACCTGGCAGTGATCGATCCGGCCACGCTCAACTTTGCCTGGGGCAGCGAGGGCGCGCCCGCGCTGCTGCCCGAAGCGGTCTATGACAACGGCACCGCCACTTTCCTTACCTGGCCCGAAGGCGGCGCGATGCCGGCGATCCTGGTCAAGAACGAGGACGGGCTGGAAGGCCCCGCCAACTATGCCACGCGCGGCGGGGTGATCGTGATCGATGCCGTGCCGGGTGAAATCATCCTGCGGTCGGGCGATGACATGGCCCGGCTGGTCTACAACGGGCCTGCCACGGGCGGCGCGCGCACCGCCGCCAACCAGGGCGCGTAAGGAGAACTGTTGCCATGAAACTTGCCATGCGCCTGCCGGAAAAGAGCGCCGCCGCCAATGACCGCGACCCGCGCGAGGACGCCGGGGCCGAGGTGATCGACCTCGCCAGCCGCACCGCCTACCCCGCCGTCGCCAACCGCAAGGGCGGCTCCGATGCGCTGGGCCTTGCGGCGGGTATCGGCTTTGTCACCCTGCTGGGCGCGGCCACCCTGTGGGGCCTCAACGCAGGCCGCGACGCGCAGGGCGACGTGCCCGAAGCGGCCGTTGCCGCCCCCGCCGTGCCACCCGCGCAGACCGCCGCCGCCGCGCCTGTGCCCGATATTGCCGCGCTGCCATCCGCCAATGCCGGCGCCGTCCAGCCGGGAGCCATGGGCGCGCAGCCCGCCCCCGCATTCGGATCCCCGCTGCCGGCCGAAGGGTATAACCCGGGCGCTGCCGCCATGCCCTACAACAACCCCTATGCCTCCCCCGCGCTGGTGTTTGACGCCGGCGTGGCCCCGGCTGCCGCAGGTGCAGTGGCCGCGGCCGCCATCGCGGCGGAGAGCAGCGGGCAGGTGCCCGGCGCGGGCGGCGCGGGCGATTTCGCCGCGCGCATCGGCGGCGTGGGCGGCGGCCCGGCCTCGGCCCGGGCGGACATCAACCCGGGCACTACCGTGGCGCAGGGCACGATGATCCCGGCGATCCTGGAAACCGCCATCAATACCGATGTGCCCGGCTACGTGCGCGCCATCGTCAGCCAGGACGTGCGCAGCTTTGACGGCGCGCGCGTGCTGGTGCCGCGCTCCAGCCGTCTGGTGGGCCAGTACCAGAGCGGACTGCAGGCGGGGCAACGCCGCGCCTATGTCATCTGGACGCGCCTGATCCGGCCCGATGGCGTCTCGGTCAACCTTGCCAGCCCGGCCACTAGCTTCGATGGCACGGCGGGGCTTGAAGGCCGCGTGGACAGCCACTTCTTCCAGCGGTTCGGCTCGGCCATGCTGCTCTCGGTCATTTCCGGCCTCACCACGGTCGCCAGCGGCGGCGCGTCGGTGATCCTTGGGGGCGGGCAGACCGCAGCCAGCACCGCCTTGCAGCAGGATGGCCAGCGCCCGCCCACCGTGCGCGTGCGCATGGGTGAGCCGATCCGCGTGTTCACCGCGCGCGATCTCGATTTCAGCCAGGCCCCCCGGCTCTGACGCCATGACCGCCTCCGTCCACCCGCTTGAGCCAGACCTCCTCCCGGCCGACACGGCCCAGCCGGTGGCGGCCAGCGGCTCGGTCTATCTTGATGCCTACCTCGCCCCGTTCCGCCAATGGCTGGAGCGGGACACGGTGACCGAAATCCTCGTCAACCGCCCCGGCGAAATCTGGGTGGAGGATGCCGCCCAGCCGGGGATGCAGAAGGTCGAAGTGGCCGAGGTGGACGACAAGCTGGTGCAGCGCCTCGCTGAACAGGTCGCCCGCGTCAGCCACCAGGGCATCAACCGCGAACACCCGCTGCTGGGCGCAACGCTGCCTGATGGCGCGCGCGTGCAGTTCTGCGGCCCGCCGGCCACCCGCAAGCACTGGGCCATGGCCATCCGCCGCCACCGCCGGCTGGACCTGCCGCTCGACGCCTATGATGCCGGCCCGTTGCGCGGCGCGGACGAGGCCGCCATGCCCGATCCGGCCGAGCAGCCCATCGCCTTCCTGCGCGCCGCAATCCGCGCCCGCAAGACCGTGCTCATTTCCGGCGGCACCAGCACCGGCAAGACCACCTTCCTCAACGCCATGCTGGGCGAGATTCCGGCCGACGAGCGCGTGGTGCTGGTGGAGGATACGCCCGAACTGAAGCTGCCCGGCGCCAACGGCGTGGGGCTGGTGGCGGTGAAGGGGGAACTGGGCGAAGCCAAGGTTTCCGCCAACGAACTGCTGCAGGCGGCCCTGCGCCTGCGGCCTGACCGCATCGTGCTGGGCGAACTGCGCGGCGCGGAAAGCGTATCCTTCCTGCGCGCCATCAACACCGGCCACCCCGGCAGCTTCTCCACCATCCACGCCAATTCCCTGCGCGGCGCGCTGGAACAGCTGTCCCTCATGGTCATGCAGACCGGCATCGGCCTCACCCGCAGCGATACCATCGCCTATGCCGCCGGGGTGATCGACGTGATCGTGCAACTGGGCCGGCAGAACGGCAAGCGCGGCATCACCGCCATCGCCCGTTCGGCCGATCTGCTGTAATGGTGGCCGGCCAGCCATGACCGACGCCCCCGCCACCGACCCCGCGCTCACCAGCCCCGCCCCGCCGGAAGACCCGGCAGAGCGGTATTTCAACCGCGAGCTGAGCTGGCTGTCCTTCAACCAGCGCGTGCTGGCGGAAGCGCGCAACCCCGCCTACCCGCTGCTGGAGAGGCTGCGGTTCCTGTCGATCTCCGGCTCCAACCTCGACGAATTCGCCATGATCCGCATGGCCGGCCTGGTCGGGCAGGTGCGCACCGGCACCGGCACCCTGTCCATCGACGGCAAGACCCCGGCGCAGCAGCTGGCCGCCATTGGCGTGAAGCTGCGCGAACTGGAACAGGGCCAGCAGGAAGCCTTGAGCGAACTGCGCCCGCTGCTTGCCGCCAAAGGCATTCACGTGATGGGCGGCGATCTGGACGATCCCGTGGCCGAGGCGTGGCTGAGGCAGCATTTCATTGACCAGATCATCCCGGTCATCACCCCGCAGGCGATCGATCCCGCGCACCCCTTCCCCTTCGTCGCCAACGGCGGCATCGGCGTATTGTTCAACCTTGAACGCAACGAGGACGGCAGCCGGCTGGTGGAGATGGTGCTGATCCCCGCCGCCCTGCCCCGCTTCGTGCGCGTTCCGCCAGAGCACACCGGCAGCGGCGGCGTGGTCCATGTCGCCATCGAGCGGCTGGTGCAGCGGTTTGCCGCGTTGATCTTCCCCGGCTTTGCCATCCGCGGCGACGGCGTGTTCCGCCTGCTGCGCGACAGCGACATCGAGGTGGAGGAGGAGGCGGAGGATCTGGTGCGCTTCTTCCGCACCGCCATCCAGCGCCGCCGCCGGGGCCGCGTGATCATGCTGGAACTGGACGAAAGCTTCGATGCCGACAGCGAGGACCTTCTGCGCGTGAAGCTGGGGCTGGACCAGGCCTTCGTCACCAAGACGCTGGGGATGATCGGCATCTCGGGCCTGTCCATCGTGGTGAACGAGGACCGGGCCGATCTCAAGTTCGTCCCCTATACCCCGCGTTACCCGGAACGGGTGATGGAGCACGATGGCGATTGCTTTGCCGCCATCCGCGAGAAGGACATCGTGGTCCACCACCCTTACGAAAGCTTCGAGGTGGTGGTGGATTTCCTGCGCCAGGCGGCGGCGGACCCGGCGGTCGTCAGCATCAAGCAGACGCTGTATCGTGCGGGCAACCAGTCGCCGGTGATCAGCGCGCTGACAGCGGCGGCCGAGGCGGGCAAGTCCGTCACCGCCGTGGTGGAGCTGAAGGCCCGCTTTGACGAGGAGCAGAACCTGAAATGGGCCGGCGAACTGGAGCGCGCCGGCGTGCAGGTGATCTATGGCTTCATCGACTGGAAGACCCACGCCAAGATGAGCATGGTGGTGCGCGCGGAGGAGGGCGGCTACCGCACCTATTGCCACTTCGGCACCGGCAATTACCACCCCGTCACCACGCGGGTTTATACCGACCTTTCCTATTTCACCGCCGATCCCGCCTTCGGGCGCGATGCGGTGCGCCTGTTCAACTTCATCACCGGCTATGTCGAGCCGCCCACGACCGAGCGGATCGCCATTTCGCCATTGAACCTGCGCGAACGGCTGTACGAGGCAATCGACAACGAGATTGCCAATGCCCGCGCCGGCAAGCCGGCCGCCATCTGGGCCAAGTTCAATTCCTTGACCGAAAAGGGCATGATCGACCGGCTGTACGAAGCCAGCCAGGCGGGCGTGCGCGTGGTGCTGGTGGTGCGCGGCATCTGCTGCCTGCGCCCCGGTGTGCCGGGCCTGTCCGACAACATCAGCGTGAAATCCATCATCGGCCGGTTCCTGGAACACAGCCGCATCTGGGCCTTCGGCAACGGTTCGCCCCTGCCGGGTGACGGGGCGCGGGTGTTCATCTCCAGCGCCGATGCCATGAGCCGGAACCTCAACCGCCGGGTGGAGGTTCTCGTCCCCATGACCAATCCCACCGTGCACGATCAGGTGCTGGAACAGGTGCTGCTGGCCAACCTGCTGGATACCGAACAAAGCTGGCTGCTGGACGGCGAAACCGGGGACTATCACCGCGTGGAGGATGACGGGGAGCCGTTCAACTGCCACGAGTATTTCATGACGAATCCCTCGCTTTCCGGCCGTGGCGGCGCGTTGAAGGACAGCCGCGTGCCGCGTCTTGCCCTGCGCAAGGGGGGCGCGTGACCCGCCAGCTTGCGGCGCGCAAGGCGAATGGCGGGGAAACCCGCCCGGACCGCGCGGTAATCGACATCGGTTCCAACACCGTGCGCCTTGTCGCCTATGCCGGTTCGCGCCGCGCGCCGGACGTATGGCTGAACGAGAAGGTCACCGCGCGCCTGGGCCGCGATCTCATCACCACCGGGCGGATGCCCGACAAGGCGATGGACATGGCGCTGACAAGCCTGGCCCGTTACGCGCTGATCCTGCGCGACCTGGAAGTGACCGACGTGCAGTGCGTGGCCACCGCCGCCGTGCGCGATGCCGCCAACGGCCCCCAGTTCCTTGACCGGGTGCGCGCGCTCGGCCTCTCCCCCCGGCTGCTGTCGGGCGAGGAGGAAGCCCGCTATGCCGCCATGGGGGTGATCGGTGCCTTTCCGGGCGCTGAAGGCGTGGTGGCCGATCTTGGCGGGGGCAGCCTCGAACTCGTCGACGTGAGCGGTGGCGAATGCCGCCAGGGCGTCAGCACGCCGCTCGGCACCCTGCGCCTGGGGCCGATGCGCGCCAAGGGCGATGCCGCCTTCCGCAAGGCCGTGGCCGCGGAACTAGCCGCAGCGCACTGGGCCCAGGGGCGGCCGGGGCCGATGTACCTCGTCGGCGGGACATGGCGGGCGCTGGCCGCCTTTGCCATGCACCGTGACAAGTACCCGCTCAGCGATCCGCATGCCTATCGCCTGTCCGCCGAAGAGGCGCTGAAGGTGGCCAAGCGGATCGCCGGCATGAAGCCGGAAGAACTGGTGACGATTGACGGCATTTCCGCCAGCCGCGCCGCCGGCCTGCCCGATGCCGCCGCCATGCTGACAGTGCTGGTGACCAAGCTGGCGCCGGAAAGCCTCGTGATCTCCTCGTGGGGGCTGCGCGAAGGGCTGTTGTTTGCCCGGCTGGAGGAAGCCGAGCGGGCGCAGGACCCGCTGATCGCCGCCGTCAGCCGCTTCGCTTCCCCGCGCGGGGCCAGCCTCAGCGGCGCGACCATGATGGCCGGGTGGACCGCTGCCGTTGTCAGCTCTGCCGGGCCGGGCAGCGAACGGCTGCGGCTGGCCGCCACGCTGCTGGCCAAGGCACAGGCGCATCTGGAGCCCAATATGCGGCTGCGCCATTCGTTCGACTGGGCGATGGACAAGCGCTGGGTGGGCCTCGACCATCGCGGGCGCGCACTGATCGGCACGGCCCTGCGCGCGGCGGCTGGCAAGCCGGAACCCACGCCCGACCTGCTGCGGCTGGCGAGCATGGAGGACCTGCGCACCGCCGCCGGCTGGGGCCTGGCGCTGCGCCTGTCCCGCCGCATCGGCGCGGGCAGCCGCGCCTCGATGCTGACCAGCCGGCTGACGCGCAACGGCAACAGCGTGGACCTGTGGCTGGAGGAAAGCCGCGCCGCGCTGGCGTCCGACCAGGTGCGATCGGAACTGGATGCCCTGGCCCGCTGGCTGGGCTGCGCATCGGTGCTGCACATTGGCGAACGGATGCCGAGGGACGAGAGCCTGGCGGACCCCACCCTGCCCGCCGATCACGCGGCGGCCTGAACCTCCCGGCAAACCAGACCGTTTTGTGACATTTGCATCCGCGTGCTTGCGCCTTTCCCGACAAGGCGCATCATCTTGCGCCAAGGGAGACGCCGCGACGCATGACCGACCAGACCCCGCCCAGCCCAGCCACGGCGCAGCAGGCACCTGAGGCGGCGCCCGAGCCGCTGCCCACGCCGCTGCCTGCCGCCCTGCCCGACCAGGCCGACATGACGCCCCGGCAATTGGCGGAGGCGATCCTCGCCCGCCAGGTTACCCGCCCGCGCATTTCCAGCGTGCGTCGCTTGGCCGAAGCGCTGCTGGCCAAGGGCAAGAAGAAGAAAAAGAAGACCGGAAAAAGCGGTGGCAAGGCGGAGAAGAAGGTCCGCAAGCTGGCACTGATCCCGGGCCAGAAAAATTCCGGCCAGAAGGCGCGCTAGCGGCTGACCTCCACCGTGGCTTGCGCGGTGAGGTTGCCCACCTGCTCCACCACCGCGCCGGAGCGCGCGGCGTCATCCACCACCAGCTTGACCCACAGCGTCTCCCCGTCGCGGAAACTGCCGCTGCCCGCACTTTCGCGCAGGTCCGCAAGGCTGGAGGCTGCGGGCACGTTGGCCGTGGCAAAGCCAGGCAGTTCCAGCAGGACGAAGGAGCCCTGCTCCATTTCCCGCAAGGACAGGGCCAGCGTCTCGCGCGCGGTTTCCACGCGCAGCTCCGCCCCGCTCCCCACAGTCGTCTCCCCCGTGTATTCGTAGCGGCGGCCCTTGCGTTGCAGGATGATGGGGTTGGTGATCGGGCCGGTGGCAAAGCCGCTGAAATCGCCCGCGATGGACAGGCGGCCCACATCACCGGGGCAGATCGCCGCGTTCCAACTGGGCCGCATCAGGCAGCTTTCCTCGTCGGCGGCGATGCCGTTGTCGACCACGATCGTAGCGCCCGGCACCCCGCTGAGTGACCCGTCAAGGTCGCGGAAGGCGGCGCTGCGATAGGCGGCGCTGCGGCCATAGTCCGATGCCCAGCGCCGCTGGATCGGCGGGAAGGAGACGGGCTTGGCGTTCTCGAACGAAAGGCCCTTGACCGAATTTTCCGTGCTCATGCCGAAGCTGGTGAACAGCAGGTAGGAGATCGCCCCTGCATCGCGCAGGTCATTCGCCTGGAAATTCACGAACCGCACGTTCTCCACCTCGTGATGGAAGTCGTAGTATTCGTAACCGCGAATGGGGAAATCGGGCGCGGCGGCGGGCAAGCTGCGGCCATAGGCGATCTCTGCCGCCGTGCGCGGGTTGCCCACGTTTTCGCTCTCGCCCACGAACAGCGAATCCACCACGCGGCTGGTATAGGGCGCGGCCCCCGGAATGCCCGATGCATGGGTAAAGCCGATGGCGTTGTCCGCCAGTTTCAGCCCGGTGTAGAGGTGCATTTCCCCACGGCCCCACACCGCGCCGTTGCGGTTCTTGTAGCCGGTGAAATCGCGGAAATGCGCCACCACCACGCCACTCGCCGTATCGGTGGGGTCGTTGTAGCTGGTGAGGTTCGGCCCGGCGATGCCGAAGGTGCCATCCGGGCGGGGCCCGCGGTCTAGCATCATGCCATCGAAGTTGGAATGGGCCACGTTGCCGGAAAACTCCCGCAGCCGCATCCGCCCCGGCCAGATGTTCGCATTATCGGGCGCATGCTCGAACGCGCCGGTGGGGTGCTGCGGAATGGCGAACCAGAAGCCGACCTGGTCCGACCCGGCGGCCACGTTATCGCGGTACACGTTGTCCGGGTTGGTGATCCAGAAGGTCGATACCGAGTTGTCCGACGGGATCAGCACGTGCGGCGACCTTTGCCCGGCGGTGGACTGGTGGGCCAGCGTCAGGTTGGTCGGCTCGCACGGCAGGGTGGGGTGGCACTTGGTCTGGATGCCGAGGTTGCGCACGAAACGGTTGCCGGTTTCCACCCCGTCTTCCAGGAAGAAGCAGTGGCCCACCGTGTTGAAGGTGACGTTGTTCTCCACGCGCACGTTGTTGGTGCCATGCACCGTCACGCAGCGGCTGTAGGTATCGTAGATGGCGGAGTTGCGGATATACTGCCCCTCCCCTTCGCCCAGGATGTGCCAGTGCATGGGGTAACGGGCCAGTTGCAGGTGCTGGCCCATCCGCGTCAGCCCCACGCCGGAAACGTAGGCGCGCGATCCGACCATGGCCATGATGTGCCCGCCGAAATATGTCTGCTCGGCATCCTCGGACGCCTGAATGCGGATGTTGCGGGTCAGCAGCCCGACCTCGCCCCGCTCGTCCACGCCGAAGGTGATGCGGCCGAAGTGCATGTATTCCAGCGGCCGGTCCAACGTCACCACGTTGCCGGAAACGGCGGTGATGGTGCGCCGCTCCGCCTGCCGTGGGTCGAAATCGGTGGAGGCGAGCACGATCTCGTCGCCCGCGCGCCAGTCGCCCGCGTCCAGCAGCTCGATCTGCGTTGCGCCCGCCGGGGCCGTTTCGGCCAGCTTGGTCCAGGTGTGCTGCCGGTTGCCGTGCAGGTTGAGCGTGCCGCGCATCAACATGATGCCGCGGTCCCCCATGGTGTTGACGTTTTCGTCCGGCACCGTGTTGGTGAGGGTAATGGTGGCGTTGTGGCGATAGGGCTGCGCCTCGCTGCCGATGGCGAGCTCGCCGCCGCGCACGTAGATCCATTCGGTGGACAGGTCGATGTCCCGCTCGTCAGCAAAGGTCAGGCGGCCATCGATGGTGAGGCTGCGCAGGGAGGTCGCCTCCACGTCCAGCACCATGTCCACATCGCGCGGGATGGTCACTTCGCTGCCCGCGCCCGGCACGCGGCCATCGGGCCAGGATGCGGGGTTGGACCAGGTGAGGCGGCGCGTGGGTGCTACCGGGGCGGCGGGAGCGGCTTCCTCGTGCGCGGAATGATCCTGCCCGGAATGATCCTGGGCCGAGTGATCCTGGGCGGCGGCAGGCGCCAGCCCCAGAACCGAAGCGAGCGCACACAAAACAACAAGCAAGCGCGGTTGCCCGGCCATCCCCAATCTCCCCCAGACCTCTCAAGGGCTGGCCGCGTCTCAGCGCGCGGTCTGGCCCTTGCCGGTCAGGATAATCGCAGGCGGCGGCAAGCGGTAGTATTTGATTGTATCAACGGCGCGCGGGGCCGCCCCGGCTCAGAACCACGTCCACAGCGGGTTGGCCGGGTCCGCCAGCAGCCGGGCCGTCAGCGCGAAGGAGACGACGATCAGCAGCACGCGCACCCCCTTGCCCTTGTACCGCAGCGCCAGGTGCGCGCCCAGCTGGTTGCCGCCCACGTTGGCCACCGCCATGGCAAGGCCTAGCGCCCACAGCACCTTGCCGCCCGCCACCATGGCGATGACGGCGGCCACGTTGGTGGCAAAGTTGATGACCTTGGTGTTGGCAATCGCCTTCACCAGCCCCAGCCCGCCCAGCGCCACCAGCGCGGTGGTGAGGAACGATCCGGTGCCGGGGCCGAAGAACCCGTCATAAAAACCGATGCCGCTGCACACCCCCGTCATCCCCACGCGGCCAAGGCGGGCGTGGCGGTCCTCCTCGCCCATCTTTGGCGCGAACAGGAAATAGAGGCCCATGGCAATCAGCAGCAGCGGCACGAAAGCGGACAGGAAGCCGGGATCGATGAACTGCACCGCCACCGCCCCCATGATGGAGCCGGCAAAGGCCCCCGCCGCCGGCCAGGCAAAGGCCTTCAGGTCCACATGCCCCGCGCGCAGGTAGGCGAGCACGGCGGAGCCGGTGCCGATGGTGCTCTGCAACTTGTTGGTCGCCAGCGCCGCCACCGGCGGCACGCCCGCCGCCATCAGCGCCGGAATGGTCAGCAAGCCGCCCCCGCCCGCCATCGCATCGATGGTGCCGGCCACGAAGGCGACGAGGATGAGCAGGGCGAAGGCTTCGGCGGCAAGATCCATGCAGGTTGCCTATGAACGGTTTGCGGCCCCGCGCAATGCGCGGTTTGGCTGGGGGCGGTCTACCCCCTCAGAACGGGTCTTTCGTCTGCTCATCAAACGGCCGCGTGTCGGCGGGCGGCATGGTGTAGGGCGGGCGCGTGGGCAGGGTGCGTTCGCCCTTCCACGGGATCTGGTCCACGTCAGTCCATGCGTTCACCGTCAGCCGCCAGAACTTCCAGCGCCCGTCCTCGCGGATCAGCCGGTCGTCGCGGGTGCCGATGCCGAACACGAAGTTGGTCCGGTAATCCGCGTTCCACTGGATGATCTGGAAGAAGCAGCGCACCCGCGCGCCTTCGGGGTGCGGGTCCATGATGAAGTGGCTCATGAGGTGCTGGCGGCCGAACCACCAGTGCTGCCGGTCGTACCACAGCTTGCGCAGGTTGGCGCGGATGGCATCGTGGCCGCGCACCTTGCCCTGCCACAGATGGTCGAACTCGGCATCGCGGGCAAAAGTGGCGATGGCCTGCTCCTCATCAGCGAGGTCAATTCCCCAGGCGTAGCGGGCGTAGAGCTCCTCGATCTCGCCACGGTCATCCGCCGGCATGATCGCGGGCACGCCGTTCGGCCAGCAAGGTTCAGTCATCCCTCTTGTCTCCCGTCAATTCGCTGCTTGATCTTGTGCCTTATTCGCTCTTCAATTGACCCTGTCAAAAGGGAGAGAGACATGCCGGAACTGTTCCACGCCTTTCACAGCTTCGGGCTGCAGAAGCGCATGCCCATGCGGTTCGAGGCGGATGTGTTCGAGTGCGAGGTGGAAGGCGAAATTCCCGAAGCGCTCAGGAACGGGGCCTATTACCGCACCGGCGGGGACCGGCTCTATCCCACGCTGGAGGATGACATCATCCTCAACGGCGACGGCATGTTCTCGATGTTCAGGTTCGAGGACGGGCACGTTTCCTATCGCAGCCGCTATGTGAAGACGGAGCGGCTGCGGGCCGAAATGGCGGCGCGGCGGCGGCTTTATGGTAAGTACCGCAACCGCTTCACCGATGATGAAAGCGTGTCCAACCTCCCCAACCGGGACAACACCGGCAACACCTATGCCTTTGCCCACCACGGCGAGCTTTACGCCCTGCGCGAGGACAGCCGCCCCTATCGCCTGAACCCGGAAACGCTGGAAACCATGGGCGAAGGCGATTTCGGCGCGCTGAAGAGCACGGCGCTGACCGCCCACCCCAAGATCGATCCGGTGACGGGGGAATGGTGGTCCTACGGCGTGTTCGCCAAGGGTGAGGCGACGACAGATGCCTCCCTCCACGTGTTCGACAAGCACGGCCGGCTGGTGCGCGAACAATGGTTCCACACCCCTTACCCCGGCCTCAGCCATGACTGGGGCATCACCCGCGATCACATCGTGCTGCCGATCATGCCGCTGGTGGCGGACGAGGCGCGGCTGCGGGCGGGCGGGGATTACTACGTGTATGACCCGGACCTGCCCAGCAAGTGGGGCGTGATGCCGCGCGATGGCGATCCGGCGCGCGACATGCGCTGGTTCGACATCCCCGGCCTTGTCATGGGCCACGTGATGAATGCCTACAGCGAAGGCGACAAGGTGGTGATCGACGTGCCCTGTTCGCCCGGCAACTGCTTCTCCTTCTTCAAGGACAAGCACGGCAACCAGCCCAGCATGCCCGAAACGATCACCCAGATCACCCGCATCACCTTCGACCTGTCAAAGCAGGGGAGCGACGCAGTGACCTTGCAGCCGGTCAGCGGCGCGCTGGGCGACATGCCCAAGATCGATGACCGCTTCGCCATGCAGAAGTACAACTTCGGCTACTTCGCGCTGCGCGATTTCCCGCAGATGGGAATCGGCCAGATTGACTGGGCCACCGGCACCTTGAAGGTCCACGAACTGCAGGGCGCGGCCAGCCAGGAGCCGGTTTTCGTGCCCCGGACGCCCGATGCCCCCGAAGGCGATGGCTACCTGCTGGTGGCGGTGGACCGGTTCGCCGAAAAGCGCATGGACCTGCTGATCCTTGACGGGAACGACGTCTCCCGACCGCCCCTCGCCACGATAAAGCTGCCCTTTGCCCAGCCGATGTGCTTCCACGGCTGCTGGGTGGGGGAATGAACACCGGAGTAACCTGATGACCGATACCGTTGCCGCCAAGGCCCGCCTCGAAGCCATGCTGGCCGAACTCACCGCCCGGCGCGAGCACATTGATGCGGACCTGGCCGAACCCGCCGATGCCGATTCGGAAGAGCGCGCCGTGCAGCAGGAAGACGATGCCGCGCTGGAAGGGCAAGCCGCGCTGGTGGAGCAGGAAATCGCCAGCGTGCGCCGCGCGCTCGAACGCATTGCCGAGGGGACATATGGCGAATGCGTCTCCTGCGGCGGGGCCATTACCGACGGTCGGCTGGAAGCGCGGCCGGAAGCGGCCCTGTGCATCGATTGCGCCAATCGATCGTGAAGGGCGGCTCGTGACTGCTTGAGTGCAGAGGGGCGGGCCTGCTAAAGGCCCGCCCACGATGCCGCCCGCCGCCCGTTTCTCCTCGCTTGACGGCCTGCGCGGCCTCGCGGCCATGGCCGTGATGGCGTACCATGTCGATCACGACTTGATGCCCGGCGGGCACCTGGCGGTGGACTTCTTCTTCTGCCTGTCGGGCTTTGTCCTGGCGCTCAATTACCGGGACCGGATGCGGGCAGGCGGGCTGGGCGTGGTCCGCTTCATGGCCCTGCGCCTTGCCCGGCTTTACCCGATGGTGCTGGTCGGTGCCTTGCTGGCGATATGGCTGCTGCATGCCGATTACCGCATTCTCGCACTTGTGCCGAGCAGCTGGGGGCTGGCGCTGTTTCCCGGCAACCCGCCTTACTGGTCGCTGCTGGCGGAACTGGCGGTGAGCCTTGCCTTCGCCGTCCTGCTGGTGCGCCTCGAGTGGCGCTGGCTGGTGGCTCTGTGCCTGCTGGCTGGTGGCGGGCTGATCGTGGCGGCCCTGGCCGAACCGCATGGCGATGTATTGGGCCTGATGGAAGTTGGCGCATTCAAGCGCAACGCCTGGGCAGGGCCGGTGCGTGCGGCCTTTGCCTTCATCGTCGGCATGCTGCTTTACGAGGCGTGGTCCCGCCGCCCCGCCGCCCGGCCGGTGCGCCGCGCGGCCCTGCTGATCCCGCTGGCACTTCTGGCGATCATGTGGGCCTGGCCGCACCAGCGGCTGTGGTGGGACCTGTTCGCCGCGATGGTGCTGCTGCCTGCCCTCGCCTATGCCGCGATCCGCTGGGAAATGCCCGGCGCGAAGGCAAACGGCCTGCTGGGTGACCTGTCCTACCCGCTCTATTGCATCCACGTGCCGGTGACATTCGCCCTCAGGGACGAGCCGGGCTGGCAACTGCTCGCCGCCGTCCTGCTGGTTCCCGCCGCCCTGCTGCTGGACCGGCTGTATGACCGGCCCGCACGCAAGTGGCTGGCCCGGCAGGTGGGCCGGCTGCCCTGTTAGGCCGTCACCCGCCGCACGAAGCCCGCCACCATCCGCTCCACCTCGCGGCTGTCGGACCCGATGGAGAGCGCGGGGCTGAGGTGGTTGTGCCCGGTGAGGTAATGCATTTCCGGCAGGCGGCCCTTGGTCGCGGTCCACTGGGTGACCACTTGCGCGGCCTGGGCATGGAAATCGTCCGGATCGAACTCGGCAACGGAAAACTGGATCGGCACGGGCGTTGCCAGCAGGCCCGCCATGCAGCTGGCCACACCCCAGCCGCGCCGGTCCTCACCATAATAGGCTTCGGCAAAGGCGTTGGGTTCGGCAGTCAGCGTATCGTAGATCCCGCTCATCAGCACGGCCCCGGCAATGCCCTCGGCAGCAGCGCGGCGGTGGGCCAGGAAACCGGCCACGTGGGTTGCCCCGGCGGACTGGCCGGAAAGGACGATCTTCGCCGGATCGCCGCCATGCGCCGCCACATGGCTGCGCAGCCATTCCACCGCCAGCGCCAGGTCATCCGGGCCGGAGGGGAACTTGTTGGCCGGGGCCAGGCGATAGGTGATCGTCACCCCCACGAAGCCGTGGCGGGCAGCGAAATCGCCCATGTTGGAATAGAACGGGCTGCCTTCGGTGTGCTTGTCCCCCATCACGAAGCCGCCGCCGTGGACGAAGACCAGCACGGGCGCGCCCGCCAGGCCATCGCGCGTGAACAGGTCCAGCCGGTGGCGCGCATCCGGGCCGTAGGAAATGTCACGCGTCACGCGGGTGGCGGCGGCCATGCCGCGGCTCATGCTGGCCATCAGCTTGTTGGTGCCGCCCAGCAGTTCGGGAGTCAGCTCGCGGCCAAAAGCGTCCAGCGCGGCGCGGATATCGGGGGTCATGCGGGGTTCTCCATCAGCAGGACGGGCTTGATCGCCTTGCCCGAATGGGCATCGGCAAAGGCGCGGTCAATTTCGGCAAAGGGATAGAAGGTCAGCATCCGGTCAAACGGCAGGCGGCCCTGCTGCCAGTAATCGGCCAGCAGCGGCAGGAAGGTCTGCGGGTTGGCATCGCCGCCCAGGATGCCGCGCATCTGCTTGCCGCCTGCCAGCATGGGGAACATCGGCGGGGCGAACGGGCCGAGCGGCGCGGCCACGAAACCGGCGGTGCCGTTCATCGCCAGTACCTCCAGAGCCAGCAGGTGCACGGCGGGGGCATTCGTGGTGTTGAAAGTAAAGTCCACACCTCGCCCGGTCACGCCCCTGATCTTGGCCGCCAGGTCATCCTCGTTGCCGAGGAAGCAGTCGGTCGCGCCGAATTCACGCGCAAGTTCCAGCCGCTCCGGCGAAAGGTCCACCGCGACGATGCGCCGCGCGCCCACCAGCCGGGCGGCCATCACGGCGGAGAGGCCCACGCCGCCAGTGCCGAAAATGGCGATGGTATCGCCAAAGCCCACCTTCAGCGCCTCTATCACCCCGCCCGCGCCGGTGACGACGCCGCAGCCCAGCGGCCCCAGCTTTTCCAGCGGCAGGGCCTTGTCCATCTTCACCGCCGTGCGCGCGGGCACGATGGAATGCGTGGCAAAGCTGGACTGGCCGAAGAAGTGCGAATGAACCGCTCCGCCATCGCCGCACAGCGCGGTGGAGCCATCCAGCCGCTTGCCGCCAAAGCACAGCGGCATGGCAAGGTCGCAATAGGTCGGCCGTCCGGCCAGGCACGACGGACACCGCCCGCACGAACTGCCGGACAGGATCACGTGATCGCCCACCGCGAACCCGGTGACGCCCTCGCCCAGCTTGTCGATCACGCCCGCCCCTTCGTGGCCCAGCACGATGGGTTGGGGCGAATGGCGGCCGGGGTGTTCGTGCAGGTCCGTGTGGCAGATGCCGGTGGCGACGAGGCGCACGCGCATTTCGCCGGCGCGCGGATCTTCCTGCTCCAGCTCGACGAGTTCGGGAGCCGGTCCACCCCGGCCACTCAGCGCGGCGGTGATCTTCACTTCGCCCCTCCCAGGTGGTGATCGTTGCGGAGATCGGCCACCGGCCCGGTCTGGGTCAGCAGGCTCTTGCGGCGCAAGAACCGGCGCAAGGACTCCGGCCCGATGCGCGGGGCGCCATAGCCGGACCAGCCGAAGCTGTCCGATCCGAAGGTGCGCATCTTGGCAAAGGTGAGGAAGGTGTCCTGCAGGAAGATGCCGCCCGCGTTCAGCCGCCTCCCGATGGCTTCCGCCTCCTCGGCCGTGCCGGCGATCACGCTGGCGGTGAGGCCGAAGTGGGTATCGTTGGCGAGGGCAATCGCTTCCTCGGTGTCCTTGTAGGCCATCACCGGGATGCACGGGCCGAACGTCTCGTCCTGCATGATCTCCATCGTGTGATCGACATTGGTGAGGATCGTCGGGCGCAGGTACAGCCCGCCATCGATCTCCTCCACCGTGCCGCCGCTGCGGATCACCGCGCCCTTGGCCACGGCGTCGGCGATATGGCGCTGGACGATGGCCGCCTGCGGGGCAAAGGTGAACGGCCCGATGTGCCCGGCACGCGGGTTGTCGGCATTCAGCCGCACCTCGGCCGCCTTCTGCACCAGCAGCGCCACGAAATCATCGTGCACGCTTTCATGCACGTAGACCCGTTCCACCGAATAGCAGACCTGCCCCGTGGCATAGACCGCGCCGCGCAGCACGGCGGTGGCCGCGCGCTCCAGATCTGCGCTGGCGGTGACGATGCAGGGATCCTTGCCGCCCAGTTCCAGGTTGCAGGGGATCAGCCGCTCGGCACAGGCAACCGCCACCTTGCGGCCCGTGGGGACGGAGCCGGTGAAGCAGATCGTATCCGCCTCCTGGATCACCGCCTGGCCTACCTCCCCCGCGCCGGTCACGTAATCGAACACGGCGGCGAGTTCCGGCACCTGGGCCACGGTTGCAAACAGCGCCTCGATCACCCGCGGGGTCACTTCGCTGGGTTTCAGCAGCACGGCGCTGCCGGCAAACAGCGCGGGCACGGCATCCAGCAGGGCCAGCATCAGCGGCGCGTTCCACGGGGAGATCACGCCCACGAGCGGGTAGGCGACCACCTGGCTTTTCACCTGAACGGTGGGCATGGACGTGCTCATCGCCTGGTATTCAAGCGCGGCGAAGGCCTTGGGCGCATCCTCCAGCCAGCCGCCGATGTTGCCCATGGTGATGAAGCCCTGCAGGTAGCTGGTGTGGCACCCACCGGTATCCACCGCATCCGCCTCGCCAATGGCCATGGCCTGCGCCTTCACCGCGCCCAGCCAGCGCGCCATCACCGCGCAGCGCCCGCCCACGCCCATGGCTTCCCATGCCTGCTGGTTGGCGCGCAAGCTGGCGGCCTTGGCGGCAATCTCCTCGCGCGTGGATACGGCGATGTGATGATCGACCTTGCCGGTGCGCGGGTTGCGCACGTCCAGCATGGCGGCGGATGATGTCATGATGTTCTCCCTCTCGCCAGCCTGCGTAACCTACCGGAGAGGCGCACGCAAAGGGGCTTTTCGCCCGTGCCGCGCCTGCCGCAGGCAGGGCTCGCAAGCCGGGCCGAGGGAAGCGGGCCGGATCAGCGTAAGCGACCGCTGAAGCCCGCCGCCAACCAAACGAAAAGAGGGGGTCGCCAGCTTGGCGGCCCCCTCTTTCATCGGCGTATCAGAACCCGTAACGCAGGCCCACCCACAGCGTCTGCGGGGTGCCAAGGTCGATCGATCCGGCCTGGTTGCGGGTGATCACCGCTTCATCCAGCAGGTTTTCCACCCGGGCCACGGCGGTCAGGCGGCCGGTAATCGGCATGTCCGCGAACAGGTCCACCGTGGTCGCGGCGTCCAGCGCATCGGTCTGGAGGTCATCCTCGTACTGCTTGCTGGCATGGCGCAGCGTGGCGCCGACTTCCGGGCCATTGGTGAACTGCCAGCTCATCGTGGCGCTGGCCATGAAGCGCGGGGTCTGCGCCGGGCGCCTGCCATCAAGCGCCAGGCCCGCGCCGTCATCGCTCACCTGGGCATCGGTCACGGCCAGGGTGGCATCCAGTGCAAACGGCCCGGAGTGCAGGCTGCCGCTGGCTTCCACGCCGAAAGCGTCAATGGCATCGACGTTGAACCGCTTGCGCAGGTTGGTGCCCACGGTGACGTTGGCAATGGCGTTGCGGACCTTGTTGTCGAACACCGTGAGGCCGAGGCGCACTTCGTCGTTGGCATCGAACTCGATCCCCGCCTCGTACCCGCGCAGACGTTCGGGAACGAGGTTCTCGTTCGCCTGCGTGGTCACCGGGAAGACCGCGAAGGGGCGGTAGAGTTCGTTGAGGGTGGGCAGGCGGCTGCCGGTGTAGGCGGCGGCGCGCAGGCGCACCACGTCACTCGCCTGCAGCACCGCGCCAGCGCGCCAGGACACGTCCCAGTCGCTGCGGTTGGCAAAGGAATCATCCCGGATGGTCGCCCCGGCCGCGTTGATGGAGCGGTAATAGCCATCGCGGATGGCATAGCGGTCCGCGCGCAGACCGCCGGTCAGCGTGACCGGGCCAAGCTCCAGGTCGTTATCGATGAACAGGCCCACGTTGCTGTTTACCCCGCCGGCGAACCGCTGTTCGGTGCGCAGCAGGCTCACCGCGTTGTAGGCGTCCTCGAACAGGTCGCCCTCGCTGCGGCGCCAGTCCGCGCCGATGCGCATGGTCACCCCTTCGCCCAGCGGCGGGCGCACCTCGATCTTCGCGCCCTGCCCTTCGGCCGGCGTGTCCTTCTGGTCCAGCGTGCGGGTGTAGCGGGTGGAGGAAATGACCACGTTGGTGAAGTTGCGCCACTGGGCATAGGCCAGCGCATCCACCTGCCATTCCCCGCGGCTGACCACGCGGACGGAAAGATCCTGCCCTTCGGTGGAATTGTCCGCGCCGGCAAAGCGCAGCGTGCGGTTGTCCTCGAACGCGAGGCCGCGCACCTGCACCTCCAGGTTGCCCACGCGCTGCACCAGCCGCGCGCCGGCGGACCAGCTGTCATACCGCGCCTTGACGCTGGCAGGCACGCGCTGGTCTTCGGGCGTGGTCCAGAAGCCCTGGCCACGCTCCCACCGGCCGGAAATGGTGGCAAAGCCGTTGCCCACTTCGGGAGACAGGCTGGCAGCAATCTGCGTTTCCTCCCGGTCATTCACCAGCGCCTGCGCGCTGACCAGGCCCAGTTGGCGGGCATCGGCGCTGTCCAGCTCGATGGTGCCGGCGAGCGCGCCCGAACCGAACGGCCCGGAGCCGCCGCCACGGGTGACGCGGATGGCGCCCAGCCGGTCGGTCGCAATCGCGCTGTAGGGCACGTGGCCAAAGAACGGATCGATCATCGGCACGCCGTCCAGCAGGATCAGCGCGCGGGACGAGGCATTGCCGCCCAGCGCGCGCAGGGTGGCCCCTTGCGCCGTGGGGTTGGAAGACCGCGAATCCGACCGGCGGAACTGCTGGAAGCCCGCCACGTTGCCCAGCACGTCCTCCAGCCGGCCGCTGCCGCTGTTGGCGATCTGGTCGCGCGTGATGGTCTGGGTGGAATAGGCCGGGGTGCCAGGCGTGGCTTCAAGGCCGGAACCCAGCACCACGATGGTATCCTCGTCCGCATCTTCAACAGTTTCCTGCGCCATGGCGGGCACAGCGAAAAGCACGGCAACAGAGGCAAGCAGGAGACGTTTCATGGGGGGAAATCTCGCTCAAGTTGATTTTGTCCGGCTGGCCCTTAGCCGCTCCATCTTGCCGCGCCAAGCCATGAGTGGCAGGAAGGCGGCGAGAGGGGATAACAATGCGATTTTCCGCACCTATGGCCGCCTTTGGCGCCGCCGGGGCCTTGGCGCTGGCCATGCCCGCCACAGCACAACAATCCACGGGAGAGACCACTGTGACCGCAACGCCGCCCGCCATTCCGGCCGATCACGCGCCCCTGCTGCACAGCGACGATCCGCGGGCAGCGGCCAACAAGCGGCTGGTCTACGACATGTACCGCATCGTGCTGCAGGGCGGCTATGCCGACCGGGCGGGCGAATTCATCCGTGACGATTACATCCAGCACAACCCCAACGCGGGGCAGGGGCTGGCGGGCGTGCAGGATTATATCCGCGCCACCCGGCCCGAACGCCCGCTGGAAGACCGGCTGGAACTGCCGCTGATCAACCTGATCGCGGAAGGCGACTACGTGATGACGGCCTTCCTGCGCGCCGAACAGGATAGCGCCGGGCAGACCTATTACACCACCTGGTTCGATCTTTACCGCATCCAGGATGGCAAGATCGCCGAACACTGGGACCCGATGCTGCGGACCGACCGGCGGATCGATCCCAATTCCCAGCGGCTGGACAACTGACCATGCGCGCAGGCGGCAGGTTCGCCATCGGCGCGGCGCTGGCGGCACTGGCCGCCGGGCAGCTGTTTGCCCAGACGGTGCCCGATTTCGCGCCCGTGACCGATGCGCAGATCCAGCAGCCCGACCCGGCCGACTGGCTGAGCTGGCGGCGCACGCTGGACAGCTGGGGCTATTCCCCGCTGGCGCAGGTCACGCGCGAAAACGTGGGGCAATTGCGCATGGTCTGGGCGCGGCCGCTGCCCCCCGGCCACCAGGAAGGCACCCCGCTGGTCCACAACGGGATCATGTATTTCCCCGGCCCGGGTGACGTGATCGAGGCGATCGACGCCGCCAGCGGCCAGCTGATCTGGCAGCACCGCCGCCAGTTGCCCGACGACATCGGCAATTACCTGCCGGTCTACGATACCAACCGTAACCTGGCCCTGTTCGGCCACCTGATCATCGATACCAGCGCGGACGATTACATCTATGCGCTGGATGCCCGCACCGGCCAGCAGGTGTGGGAAACGCAGATCATGGATTACCGCGCGGGCGCCAAGCAATCGAGCGGGCCGATCATCGCCAATGGCCTGGCTATCACCGGCCGTTCTTGCGAACCGGAAGGCGGGCCGGATGCCTGCGTCATCACTGCGCACGACGCGCTGACGGGGCGCGAGGTGTGGCGCACCAGCACCATCGCGCGGGGCGATGATCCCAACGATGCCAGCTGGGGCGGCCTGCCGCTGGAACGCCGCCAGCAGGTGGGCGCGTGGATGGTGCCCAGCTACGATCCGGCGCTGGGCCTGGTCTACATGGGCACATCGGTTTCCGCGCCCGCCCCCAAGATCAGCCTTGCCGGCAACGATCACGATTACCTGTATCACAATTCCACCCTGGCGCTGGACGTGAACACCGGGCGGATCGTGTGGCATTACCAGCACCTCGTCGATCACTGGGATCTTGACCACACCTTCCCGCGCCTGCTGCTGGATGAAGAAGTGGCGCCCGATCCGGCGGAGGTCACCTGGATCAACCCCGCCATCGTGCCGGGGCGCACCTACAAGGTGCTGACCGGGGTGCCCGGGAAAACCGGGGTGATCTACACGCTGGACCGGGAAACCGGCCAGTTCCTGTGGGCGCGCCCGACCATCGAGCAGAACGTGGTGGGCGATATCGACGTGGCCACGGGCCGCGTGGCCAACAATCCGGCCACGGTGTTCACCAGCTATGGCGATGAACTGAACGTGTGCCCCGCACCGTCCGGAGGCACCAATTATCCCAGCCCCGCCTACAGCCCGCTGACCGGGGCCATGTACCTCACCAGCAACAATACCTGTTCGTGGATGGCCGCGCTTGATCCGGCCGGCAATCCCGGCGTCTATGGCATGTCCAGCCGCCAGTACGTGCCGGACAGCGCGGGTGGCATGGTGGGCGTAATCCACGCGGTGAACGCGCGCACGGGCCGCACCTTGTGGACCTTCCCCACGCGCGGCGGGATGCAGAGCCTGCTGGCCACCGGCGGCGGGCTGCTGTTCTCCGGCAATGCCGATGGCCGCGTGCGCGCGCATGACCAGGCCAGCGGGCAGGTATTGTGGGAGATGAACCTCGGCTCCAGCGTCACCGGCTATCCGGCCAGCTTCATGGTGGACGGGCAGCAGTACCTGGCCTTCTCCACCGGGCGCTGGCTGAACGATACCTTCACGCCGGAATTGACCCACGGCAGCCAGAACACGCTGTTCGTCTTTGCCCTGCCGGAAGCGGGCATCGGCCGCGCGGGGCCGGAGCGGGCCTTCGTGACAGCGCAGGCGCGGGTGGGTTCGGCAGATCCGGCGCAGTTCAACGCCGCCGCCGCCAGCTTCCGCCGCACCGCCAGCCAGGGCGTCTATTCCGCCGCACAGGCCGAGGAAGGCCGCGCCCTCTATGCCCGCGCCTGCGCCGCGTGCCACGGCGCCAGCTTCCAGCCGGCGCCCGGCGTGCCCACGGTGAAGGGCGGCAGCTTTGCCGCCAACTGGCGCGGAAGGTCTGTCGGAGACCTGTTCGCCTATACCCGCGATGCGATGCCCGTGGGTGCGGCAAGGTCGCTGAGCGACGCGCAATACCTTGCGCTGGTCGCCTACCTGCTGGCGGAGAACGGCTATCCGGCGGGCGAAGAACCGCTTGACCCGGACGAGGCGATCCTGCGCTCGCTGGGCATTTCCTGATCGCTAGAGCACTTTTGCTCTAATCGGCGGTCAGGGCCTGGGTGTTGGCGATCACGCGGGTGAGGCTGGCCATCAGCCCCTCGCTTGCGCCCGGCGGCAGCTGGCCCAGCAGCAAGGCATTGCGGCGGTAGGAATCGGCCAGGAGCACGGCGTAGACCTCTTCGCCCAGCGGGGTGAGCGTGATGGCCTGCGCCGCGCCGCGCGCGCCCTTTTCGCGCAGCAGGTGCCCGCCTGCCACCAGCGATCCCAGCGCGCGGCTGACCTGCCCCTTGTCGCTGCCGATGTGCAGCACCAGGTCCGGAAAGGCGATGCCGGGGCGTGCGGCGACATTGGCCAGCACCCGCCATTCATAGCCTGAAAGGCCGGTCTGCCGCTTGTAGATGATCGAGGCGCTGCGCGAGATCACGCAGGCCATGTTGTTGATCGCCAGTTGCAGCGGCACCCGCGCGGGATCCAGCGCGATGCCGGCCTTGTCACCCGCCTCTGCTTCGCCCGCCCACTCGCCCCGACCGGCTGCCCGCAGGATGGTGCTGGCCTTTTCGTTCAACACGCCGAGGCTGCGGCGCAGGGCATCCACGGCATCGCTATCCAGCCCGTCCAGCAAGTCCACCTCGCGGGTGCGCAGCACGGCCATTATGGCATCGGCCTCGCGCTCCCCCGCGGCGGCCAGCACGAACGGCCCGCGCGACTTTGGCCGTTCGACCAGAGCCATGCTACCCAGGTCACTGAACGCCCGGCTGACCTGCCCCAGGTCCGCCCCCAGCAAGGTGGCAAGGTCCGAGACCCGGCCGGCCTTGGCAATCCGCATGGCCAGCAGCAGGCGTTGCTGCATGTCGCCCTGCGGCGCGAACGGTGCCAGATCGCTGCGCGCCAGCCGGCGCAGCAGGCGGTTGAGCAGCAGCAGGTGTGCGCCGACCAGCTCGCGCTGCGGCCCGGCAAGGGGTTGCTGCCAGCTCTCGCGATCCGCCGCCTGCATCCTCGTCCTTCGCTCGCTGCCTCACGGCCGCTTGTTCACCACCCGGGCCAGCTTTTCAAGCGATGAGGGGCGCGCAGGGTATTCCCCCGCACGCCCCCCATGTGCCGATCGGCAACCCGGCGTCAGGCCACCGGGCCGTCCACCAGGATGGTCTTGGTCTCGGTATAGGCCCAGATGCCTTCATCCCCGCCTTCGCGGCCGATGCCGGATTTCTTGAAGCCCCCGAAGGGAGCGGTCCATTCCATGCGCATCCCGTTCTGGCCGACCACCCCGGTCCGCACCTTGCGGGCAATGTCATAGGCGGCCTGCGGATCGTTGGTGAACACGCTGCCGTTGAGGCCGAACTGGCTTTCGTTGGCGATGCGGATCATGTCCGCCTCGTCCTCGGCCGGGATCAGGCACAGGACGGGTCCGAAGATTTCCTCCTGCGCGATGCGGCTGGTGTTGTCGACATTGGCGAACAGCGTCGGCTCCACGAAATAGCCCTTGTTGAGGTGCGCCGGGCGCTGGCCCCCGGTGACGAGATCGGCGGTGCGCTTGCCTTCCTCGATATACATTTCCACCCGGTCACGCTGGCGGCGCATGGCAAGCGGCCCGAGCTGGGTTGCCGGATCGTTCGGATCGCCGATCTTCACGCCCTGCATCACGGCGGCGATCTTTTCGGCCAGCTCGTCATGCCGGGCCTTGGGGACGATGGCACGGCTGAGCATGGCGCAGACCTGCCCGCTCATCACGGTGATGGTGTTGCCCAGGATCTGCGCGGCGACATCGATGCTGAAATCGTCGCGGATGATCGCCGCGCTCTTGCCGCCCAGTTCCAGCGTGCAGCGGGTCATGTTGGCGCCGCACACGCTGGCAATGTGCATGCCCGCCGCGCTCGATCCGGTGAAGGTCACCTTGTCGATGTCCTTCGAATGGACCAGGTGATCGGCCGCCTCTCGGTCTGCCGGAACGAGGTTCACGGTGCCTGGCGGCAGGCCCGCCGCCTCTGCCGCCTCGGCGATGATGTAGGCTTCCAGCGGCGTTTCGGGGCTGGGCTTCATGATCACGGTACAGCCCGCGATCAGGGCGTAGAACACCTTGTTGGCCATGATGGCGAACGGCCCGTTCCATGGCGCGATGGCGGCGACCACGCCCACCGGTTCGCGCACCACGCACACGGTATTGACGGCAACGCCGGGGCGCTTTTCCTCCCACTGGAACCGCTCGCCCAGCGAGGCAATACCGCGCAGGCCCATCACCGCGCCGCCGTGCATCGGCATGCTGGCACTGGCGAGGCCGCCGATCTGCGCGGTCCACGCCTTGGCCAGTTCAGGCACGCGCTTGTCCAGCTCGTCACACATCTGCATGAGCCTGGCCATCCGCTCCTTGGGCGGAGTGCTGGGCCAGGGGCCTTGGTCAAAGGCATGGCGCGCGGCGGCGACGGCACGGTCCATGTCCACGCTATCCGCATGGGCGACGCGGGCGACGATCTCCTCGCTGAAGGGGTTTTCGATCTCGATCACGGCGGTGCCGTGCGGGGCAACCCACTCGCCGCCGATGAACAGCTTGTCGGGATGGGCAATGTTGACGCCTTCAGGGGTCATGGCGGTTCTCCTCAGTAACTCGAAAGAATGGTCAGCGACTGCGTGTCGAGCGGCAGGCCGCGGCGTTGCAGCTCCAGCTCGCGGGTGCGCAGCTTGCCTTGCGTGTCGATCAGGAAGGCGTGGATGGCGCGCACCTGGTCGGCGTTCAACCGGTCATCCCACTTGGGCATCCCGCGCGGAACCAGCAGGCCGCCCAGCACGATCTGCTCGAACCCGGCGTGCGTGCCCGGCTGCATCCGGCGCAAGTCCGGCAGGGGCGCGCGCGGCTGGTTGGAATGGCAGATGGTGCAATTGGCGGCAAACAGCGCCCCGCCTTGCGCGATCATCTCCGGGGTGACGCCAGCGGCTTGCGCGGGCGGCACGGGCGCGGGTTCCAGCGGCGGCAGGTCCGCCGGGATCGGCACTTCGCCCCCACCCAGACGGAAGACCAGCAGGCGATTGCGGTTGCCCTTGCTGTAAGCTGCGGCATAGCGCGGCACGAAGCCCCAGCCCCCGCCGCCCCAGCCGGTCTGCACGGCGACATACTGCACGCCGTCCACCTCGTAAGTCATCGGCGCGGCCATGATGGAGGAGCCGGTGTCCACGTGCCACAGCTCCTCCCCCGTCTCGGCATCGCGGGCGAACAGGCGGCCCGCCAGGTTGCCGTGGAACACCACGCCGGTTTGCGTGGCCAGCACGCCCTGCCGGTCCTGCCAGCCGAGCGAATCCACCGCCCACTTCGTCCGGCCGGTCATCGGGTCAATCGCGCGCAGCTGGCTGGAGAACGGCTGGTCCTTCACCCATTGCCACGCGGGGCTGGCCTCCACCGCGCTGCGCACCGGCGGCGGCAGGGTGGTGACGGCGGCCTCAAGGTCGGGCGTGAAGATGATCGCCGCGCCCGCGTTCATGAACTTTTCCTCGCGGCGGACATTGTCCACCGGGCCGGGCAGGAACATCAGGTTGCCCATGTCCAGCACGTGCGCGAAATAGAGGTTGCGGCCGGGATCATAGGCCGCCGGATACCAGTTGCGCGCGCCGGGGCTGCCGGGAAACACGATCTTCGGCCCGTTGGTATAGTCGGCCTGGTCCATCAGCAGGTTGGGCCGCTGCGTTTCCAGGTTCCAGCTATCGGCCCAGTTGGTCCGCACGATGGGGTTGGCGGCCAGCGCCCGGCCGGTTTCCCGGTCCACCACGAAGAAGAACCCGTTCTTGGGCGTGTGCAGGATCACCGGGCGCTTGTTGCCGCCCCCCACGTCGATTTCCGCCAGCGTCATCGGCTGGGTGGCCGTCAGGTCCCAGTTGTCCTGCGGGGTTTCCTGGAAATGCCACTTCATCTCGCCGCTTGTCCGGTCCAGCGCGACGATGGAGTTCAGGTAGAGGTTGTCACCACCGCCGGGGCTGCGGATCGCCTGCGGGTAAGGCCCGCCGTTACCGGTGCCGATGATCACCTGGTCGAACACCGGATCGTAAACGATGGCGTCCCACACGGTGCCACCGCCGCCGATGTCCCAGCGCGTGGTTTCGGACCAGGTGGAGAGCGCCGCTTCCAGAGCGGCGCTTTCCTGCGGGCCTTCCGCCGGATCACGCGGGATGGTGTAGAAACGCCAGGCCTCAGTGCCGTCGCTGATATGGTAGGCGGTGACATAGCCGCGCGTATCGTATTCCGCCCCGGCATTGCCGATGATGACCAGGTCGCCCGCCACTTCTGGCGCGCCGGTCACAGTATAGCCGCGGCCCTTGTCCACGATGGTATCGGCCCGCCACAGCACTTCGCCGGTCTGCTGGTCCAGCGCGTAGAGCGTGCCGTCCAGCGCGCCCACCAGCACCTTGCCCTGCGCCACGGCAAGGCCACGGTTGGCCCAGTCGCAACAGGCGCTGCGGGCCACCTGCATGTCCATTTCCGGGGTGAAGGTCCACAACTCCTCCCCCGTGGCGGCGTTGAGGGCATAGACGCGGCCAAGGTTGCCGCTGGCATACATCACGCCGTCGATCACCACGGGGGTCGATTCCTGCACCCGCGCGCTGCCAAGGTCGTATTCCCACGCCAGCCCCAGCTCACCCACGTTGGCGGGCGTGATGCCGTCCAGCCGCGAGAAGTGCGTGCCCGCCCAGTCCCCGCCCGGATTGTCCCAATTGGCGCCAGCGCCATAGGTGGAGGTATCGACCGGCGGCACGTCCTCCCCGCAGGCAGCAAGGGCAAGGGACGCGGCGAGGATGAGGGCGAGGCGGCGGATCATTGCGGCCAGGTATCCTTGAACTGTTCCAGCACGCTGGCAAGCGGGCGCGGCTTGCGGCCAGTGACCCGCTCCACATCATCCGAACAGACGGCGAAATAGCCTTCGCGAATGGATTGGCCGAAGGTCACCATGCCCTCGCTCGCCCACGGGATCGGGCCATCGGGCACAATATCGCTGGCCTTGCGCGGTACGCCCAGCGAATCGAAGTAGAGGTACATCCCCTCGTCATCCACGTGCTGGAGATCGATGGGCTTGCCGGCCATTTGGGAAATCATCGCCACCGCTTCGGGGATGGAGAGCAGTTCCGGCCCGGTCACGTCATAGGCCTTGTTCTCGTGCCCCGGCTGGGTGAGTACGGCGGCGGCCATGGCCACGCAATCGTCGCGGCTGACCATCGCCACCTTGCCGTGTCCGGCATTGTCGGGCTTGGTCCCCGCGGCCAGCGCAGGGATGGCCATCGCGGTGGCCACGGCTTCGGAATAGAGGCTGTTGCGCAGGAAGGTGAACGGAATGCCGGGGGCGCGGATCAGCTGTTCGGTGGCGTAGTGATCGTGCTGTTCCACCCCCGGATGATCGGCCAGCCCGCCGCCCACCACCGAGGTGTAGACGATGTGCTTCACCCCGTTGGCCCTGGCCGCTTCCACCGCGTTGCGGTGCTGCTGAACCCGGGTGCCCACGCGCAGGGTGGAGATCAGCAGCAGCTTTTCCCCGCCCTTCATGGCTTCCATAAGGCCCGCCGGATCGTCAAAATCGGCCTGCCGCACATCCGCGCCGCGCGCGGCGAGGTCCGCCAGCTTGTCCACGCTGCGGGACAGCGCGATGACCTCGGCCCCCATGTCCAGCAGCGCGCTGGCGGTGGCATGGCCGAACTGCCCGGACGCGCCGGATACGATGATCTTGCCCACGATGATCCTCTCCTTCTTGTGCCATGATACTAACGAGTGTTACGGTTGGCGCAACCGGAGAGGGAGAGAATATGTCATCGCTTTCGATTGAAGACCGCCTGGGTCTGCAGGACCTGATCGCCGATTACAGCTGGGCGCTGGATACCGGCGATGCCGAAGGGCTGGTGGCCTGCTTCACCGAGGATTGCGAAATGCGCGAGGAGGTGTTCGAGGATCCTGACGTGTGGCTGGGGCATGATGGCATCCGCGGCCTGATGGCGCATTACGCCAACGCCCCCGGCTTTCCCGGCCGCCAGCATCACGTGACGCAGGTGAAATATTTCCCGCAAGGAGATGGCACGGTGCGTATCAAGGCCTTCGCCTTTGTCACCGAATGCCATGGCGAACCGCCATACGAGCTGCGCTTCTGCGGTTATTACGATGACCACGCGGTCAAGGGCGCGGACGGCAAGTGGCGCTTCCGGGAACGCGTGGTGCGCCTGTGGGATGGCGAAGTGCTCCAGCGCTTCCCCGGCCGCGGTCAGTGGGTGCCGAGGAAGCGTCCGGAAAGCCTGATCATCCGCCGCTGAGCGAGTTGTCCAGGCGCCCTCCCTGCGGCGGGCCGCCGTGGCCGGTCAGCAGGGCCTCGATTTCGGGCACGGGCCGATCGGTCATTTCCTTGTGCAGCTCACCGATCAACAAGGCCTCCACGGCCTTGTGATAATGCTTCCTGAGAACGCCGAGCGTCCTGGGCGGGGCAACCACCACCAGTGCCTCGAAATCCTTGGCCAGGGCGCGGTGCTGCAATACCTCGGCCGCCTTCTTGGCCCAGCGATCTTCGGCCTGCTGCTCGTAGTCAGGCTCCTTCATGGTGCCGCCATGAAGCCCGACCTTGCCCGTAGCGGCTGACTGACCGGCCAGGTCGCTCTTCAGCTCGTGGTCGCGGGCCAGGTCCTGTTCGTCCTCCGCCTCGATGCGCAGGTCGATCATCGCCTCGTCACCATGGTTACGCAGCAGCAGCATCTTCTTGCCGTCAGCCACCAGCACCAGCGCATTATGGGGGATCTTCATGGCATTTCCTTCCACAATCGGTTCAGCATGAACGAAAGGCCGCAACAGCGGGTTGCCTGATATTGACCGCCATCGCCGCCACACGGCTTGCCGAGTCGATCCTGTCCCGGCATGACAACAACCATACGCATACCCTGGGGGAGAAACCATGCAATTCAAGACCATCCTCGCCGCCGCCGGATCACTGGCCGCGCTGGCCGTTGCAACGCCCGCCTGGGCCGGGCCGTGCGAGGACCTGGCCTCCTTCCGCATCGATGGCGGGCGCGTGACCAGCGCCGAAGTGGTGGGCGCGGGCGGCTTTGCCATGCCGACTGGCGCGGGCGCCCCTCCGGGCGTGGCGGCGGCTTCCTTTGCCGACGTACCTGCCTTCTGCCGCGTGCGCATGACGCTGACGCCCAGCAATGACAGCGATATCCGCAGCGAGGTCTGGCTGCCGCTCTCCGGCTGGAACGGCAAGTACGCGGGCGTGGGCAACGGCATCTGGGCCGGCTCGCTGTCCTATACCGAAATGGGCCGCAACGTGGCCCGCTCCTATGCCACCGCCGCCACTGATACCGGCCACACGGGCAATGGCCTGACCGCCGACTGGGCGATCGGCCATCCGGAAAAGCTGGTCGATTTCGGGCACCGCGCGGTCCACGTCACCACCGTTGCCGCCAAGGCGGTGACGACGCGCTTCTATGGCCGCGCGCCTTCGCTGTCGCTGTGGAACTCGTGCTCCACCGGCGGGCGGCAGGGTCTGATGGCGGCCTACCGGTATCCTGAAGATTTCGACGCGATCAGCGCCATGGCCCCGGCCAATCCGATGACCGACCTGATGACGCAAAGCATGTGGCAGGGCTGGCAACCGCAACGCTTCGGCGCGCAGATCACACCGCAGGTGCTGGGCCAGGTCCACGCCGAAGTGCTGCGCCAGTGCGACGCGACCGACGGGCTGGAGGATGGCCTGATCGGCAACCCGCTGCGCTGCCGGGTGGACATGAGCCGGATGAACCTGACCCCAGAGCAGATGCAGGCGGTGGGCAACATCTACGGCGGAGTGCGTGACAATGCGGGCAACGTGCTGCTGCCCGGCTGGCCCTATGGCAGCGAGATGCAGCTGGCCGCACTGGTGATGGGGCAGGAACCCTTCCCCGTGGCGATGAGCTATTTCCGCGACCTGGTTTATCACGGGCGGGACTGGAACTGGCGCACCACTGACTATGCCGAATACATGCGTGACGGGCGCACCTACGGGGCGGACATTCTCAACGTGCCGCACGATGGCCTTGCCGCCTTCTTCGCGCGCGGGGGCAAGCTGCTGCTGAGCCACGGCTGGGGTGACGGGCTGATCCCGGCGACCAACACCATCGCCTTCCACCACGGCCTGTTCAACGCCCTGCCCGCCGCCCAGCGCGATGCGCAATTGCGCCTGTTCATGGCGCCGGGGATGGATCACTGTTCCGGCGGCGAAGGGCCGAGCGAGTTCGATACCCTTGGCACCATCGATGCCTGGGCCACCACCGGCATAGCCCCGCAAAGCATCGTCGCCACCCGGCCTACGCGGGTGCAGGGCTTCCCCGGCCAGCCGCCCGCCCCGCCGCGTGCAGCCATGCAGCGCCAGCTGTGCGCGTGGCCCGCCGAAGCGGTCTACAAGGGATCGGGCGATACGGCGCTGGCCAGCAGTTTCGAATGCCGCGTTCCGGCGCGGAGTTGACCACCCACCGCGTCATTGCGAGCATGGCGAAGCAATGACGAAAAGTTGGAGCGCGGTTTACCTGTTGGGGCGAATGCGCGGCTGCAAGGTCCAGGTCAGCGCATCGCCTTCGACCTTGAGGGCCGTGCGTTCGTAACCCGCTTCCTCGGCCACTTCCTGCACCAGCACGGCATCGGCCTGACGGCTGACCCCGCGCACGATGGCCGGGCGGCTTTCGAACACCGTGCGGGCAAAGCGCACCCGGTCCCCTTCGATGGCCAGCACATCGCGGTTCCACGCCCGCGCGCCATCGGCAAAAGTGCGCGCCTGCGGCAGATCGGGATCGAACAGCAGCACGCTGCCATGGCCGTTACGCCATTGCCATTCCGCCGCGCTGGCGGCGGCAGGCGCGGCCAAAGCGCCAGAGACGACTCCGGCAACCAAGCCACCCTTCAGCATTCCCCGGCGCGAGATGGTCACTGGCCACCTCCTGCCTGCGGGTGGGGACCTGCGGCGAGGTAGTCTGCAATTGCCTGCAAATCGGCATCGCTCACCTCCCCGCGCGGGATGGCGGGCATGTTGCCGATGCCGTTGCGGGCAGCGGCGACGAAGAAGGCGGCCGGCATGCCCCGGCGCATTTCCAGCAGCGGTTCCGGCCGGCCGGCGCGTTCCAGCAGGCCGGTGCCCATGCCGCCCGGGCCGTGGCACATGATGCAATACTGGACGTAGAGCGCCTCGCCCCCCGTGGCATTGGGGCGGCGGGCCATGGTGATTGGCTGCGGCATGCCCGGCGCGCGGGGGGCAGCGGCGGCATCTGGCGGCCCACTTGTATTTGATGGGGCCGAGCCGCTCTGCGCCGCGGCCACGCCCGCGCAGCCCGCCAGCACCATGGCGGCAGCGGCGATGAAGGACAGGTCTTTCCTCATTGTCCGGTCTCCCGGTTATAATTGCCCCAGATGCCGCTCTTGCCCGGCGCGATGATCCCGTTGGGGTCCAGCGCGGCCTTCACCTTGTCGTTCAGGCGGCGCATGGCGTGGTTGTTGTAGTCATAGCTGTCCGCCACCAGGTCCATGTAATCGAGGTGCGTGCGGTACTCGCCATAACCCTGCTCCTTCGCATCGGCGACGAGCTGGCGGAAGAACGGATCGATCCGCGCCATCATGGCCGGATCGTCCTTGTTGAACACCATGGCGTTGACGTTGGTGAGGTGCCGTTCGCCAAAGGCGAAGCTGCCCTGGTAGTCCATGCCGTATTCCTGGTAGCGGGCGTAGGTGCGGCGGAACTGGGCCAGCGCCTTGTCGCCATCCTGCTCGATGATCGGCGAAAAGCCGATGTGCCCGCCGCGCCCGCCGTACCAGTTCACGTTCTGCATCGGGAAGGTCATCGGCGTGCCGGTCCAGCCGGTGAACTCCATCGGCTCCCCCCGCTTCCACGTGGTCGGCTTGATGGACATGGGGCCGGCATTGCCCATCGCGGTTTCCAGGATGCGATAGGCCGCGCGGTTCACGTCCTCGCGCCCGTAAAGCCTGAGAGAAACACCCCACCAACCGATGTTGAAGCGGCGGCGGATCGCGTCGATCACGCTGTCGCTCAGCGCGCCGGGCTGGTCGGTCCAGTCGGTCCGGCGCGTCAGCACGGCGGCGGCGCGCATCCAGTTGCCGATGGAGGGGCTTTGCGTCAGCACCCGTTCGCGCCGCAAGGGGGCGATGACATCGACCATGGTCTTCAAGTCTTCGGGCTTGTCGAACTCCACATCCATGCCCATCAGGCTTTCGGGCTCCGGCATCAGCCACATGCCCATCTTGGTCACGATGCCGAAGTTGGACTGCACGAACATCTGGTCCCACCCCGGGCCGAAGCCAAAGGGATAGGCCTGCCAGGTGGGCGCATTGGAAAACGCGCCCATGCCGGTGCGCACCAGATCGCCATCGGGCAGGACCACTTCCATGCCGCAGATGTTCTTGGTGTGCTCCCCATAAGGCGTGTAGCCCACCCCGCGATCGAGCGCGTTGCCCATCACGCTGCCCCAGCTGTTGCCGGGGGTGGACAGCCAGAACGGCAGGTTGTGGCGCTGGATGTAATCGTACAGGTCATAGAAGCCCACGCCCGGCTCCACGATGACCGTGCCCAGCTTCTCGTCAAATTCGATGCGCTTCATGCGCGAAAGGTCCAGCACCACGCTGCCCGCCAGCACCGGGGCCGTGCCGCCATAGCCAAGGTTCTTGCCCCGGCTGATGGGGAACAGCGGCAGGCGGAACTGGTTGGCGATGCGAACCACCGCCTGCACTTCCTCCACGCTTTCGCACGCCACCGCGCCCGCCGGATGGTGGCCGGCATCGTTCACGGCGAACTTGTCCTGGTAGGAGGCGCGGTCGAGGTCCTCGAAGAACACCTTGCCGGCGCCCAGCACGGCTTCCAGCGCGCGGCGCGCCTGGTCCATCTTCTGGGCGGTAAAGCCGGGGGGCAGGGGCATGTCTGGCATTGTCTTTGGTCCTTACTGGCCAGAGGTCTGGTTTGCGGCCCACATGGTGCGCGCGGGCGGGCGGGCGCCGCCGTCAAGGCGCAGCACCTCGCCATTGACCAGCGGGGCGCGGATCAGGAAATCGACGGCTTGCGCAAAATCCTCCCCCGTGCCGGCCCGCTTGGGAAATTCGACATCGCGCAGCAGCTCGGCCACGAAATCGGGCGGCAGCATGGCCACCATGGGCGTGGCCATGAAACCGGGGGCAACCGCGTTGACGCGGATGCCATGGCGCGAAAGATCGCGCGCCCACACCAGCGTCAGTTCCTTCAGGGCGGATTTGGCGGCGGTATAGGCGCCCATGCCTTCCTGCCCTTCAAAGCTGGCGATGGAGCAGGTGTTGATGATCACGCCGCGCTCCTGTTCCGGCCCGGACGGTTCATTGCCGATCATGCGGTGCGCTACCTCGCCCGCAACGCAGGCCGCGCCCAGCAGGTTGACCGCGATCACGCGCGAGAAGGCCGCGAAATCGCCCGGCCCCTCTGCCGTGGCGATGGGGCCGATGCCGCCGATGCCGGCGTTGTTGAGGAGGATGTGGATCGGGCCAAACCGGCTGACCACCTGCTCCACCGCGCCCTTCACGCTGGCCGGGTCCGCCACGTCGCAATGGATGAACTGTGCGCCGGCCACCGGCTCACCCGCCACGTCCAGGCTGACAACGCGCGCGCCATCGGCCAGCAGCCGCCGGACCGCGCCCGCGCCAAGGCCGGAATTGCCGCCGGTTACGACGGCCAGCTTGCCTGATGGATCCAATTCCCTCTCCCACGCGGCGCGCGATTCATCTCGCGACTTTAACGAACGTTACTTTTGCTGTAGCACCGCCCCAAGTCAAGCCGCACGACAGCGGCGGCATTGGGGGGAGAGAGCGATGGCCGGCAGAGCCGACCTGTACGGGGTAATGGACGCATACCTGGCCGCATTGGCTGCGCGCGATGTGGCTGCGGCGCCCATGGCCGCCGATGCCTTCATCACCGAAAACAACGTGGTGCTGCGGGCGGGCGATGGTTGCTGGAACACGGTGACCGCGCTCCATCCCTACCGCCTGCTGATGGCCGAGCCTGACGCCGGGCAGGTGGCCGTGTTCACCGCCATCGAGGAGACGGACGCGCTCAACCCCTGCTGCGTGCGACTGGAGGTGACAGGGGGCCGGATCACCGCGGTGGAAACCGTGGTGGCGCGCAACAAGGACGAAGGTTTCCCGTTCGGCCCGCAAGCCTTTGTAAACAAGCCGGAGATGGCCCTGCCCGTCCAGCCCGCCCCGCGCGACGAGCTGGTGGAAATCGCCAACGGCTATTTCGAGACGATCGAACGCAACGACGGCACCATCCGCACCCGCTTCCACCCTGATTGCAACCGGGTGGAAAACGGCGTGCAGACCACCAACAATGCCGATTTCCCCCTCCCCATCGCCCGACTGGGGTGCGAGGCGCAGTTTGCCCTTGGCTGGTATCGTTATGACGATTCCTTACGCGCCCGCCGCTTTCCGCTGGTGGACGCGGAGCAGGGCATCGTGCTGGCCTATGGCTTCATCGACCATTCGGGCCGCCTTGGCGATTACACGCTGACCGATGGCACGCCAGCACGCAGCCCGGTGCGCCGCCCGCATTCCTATTACCTGGCCGAAGCGTTCAAGATCGTGGACGGGGCCATCGCCCAAGTGGAAGCCGATTTCCTCACCGTCCCCTATCGCATGCCCAGCCCGTGGGATATGCGGTAGCAAACGCTGGCGGGGAGAGGGCAGCGCACAATGAACATGAGGCACATCATCGCGCTGGTCCTGCTGGGCGGCGTGTTCATCATGGAAGGGTTCGACATTGCCGCCATGGGCATTGCCGTGCCCCGGCTGGAGGAGGCGCTGGGCCTGCCGCCGGCCGATTTCGGCTGGGTGTTCACCGGCATCCTGCTGGGCCTTGGCGTGGGCGGGGCCACCGTGGCGCCGCTGGGGGACCGGTTCGGCCGCCGCGCGCTGATCGTGGGCGGGTGCCTTGCCACCGGCCTGTTCACGCTGGCCACATCCACCGCCACCTCAACCACGGGGTTCCTGCTGTGGCGGTTCCTCACCGGCTTTGCGCTGGGGGCGTGCCTGCCCAACGTCAGCGCGCTGTCCAGCGAGATCGCGCCGCAGCGCCTGCGCGCCACGATCATGGCGGTGGTTTCCGCCGGCATTCCGCTGGGCCTGTTCATCGCCGGGGTCATGGCCCCCGCGATCATTGCCGCCTGGGGGTGGCACGGACTGTTCTACGTGCCAGGCGCTTTCGCCGTGCTGCTGGCAGGCCTGCTGGCCCTGGTGCTGGAGGGCGGCCCGCCACGCAAGGCGGGGGAAGCAGAGCCGCAGGCGGTGGCCGAGGTCGAAGCCGGGCGCGCCCGTTTCCCGCAGCTGGTGCTGTTCAAATCGCCCTGGCTGTTCCCCTTTGCCGTGTTCGCCACGATGCTGGGGCTGAATGCGCTGAACCTCTATTACCTCAATTCCTGGCTGCCCACGGTGCTGCCGCAGGCGGGCCTTTCGCTGGATGCGGCGGCGCAGGTGGCGGGCGTGGCGAACCTGGCGGGCCTTGCCATCGGCATTGCCGCCAGCGCGCTGGTCGATAACTGGAAGAAGGGCCCGGCGCTGATGCTGCTGTTCGGCGCCATGGCGGCCAGCTTTGCCGTGATCGCACTCACCGCGCCCGACCATACCCGCTGGACGCTGATGCTGATGGTGGGCGTGGGCGGCGCGAACGCGGGCGGCATGGTCCTGCCCGGCCTTGCCGCGCACCTGTTCCCCGCCCGCCTGCTGTCCAGCGCGGTGGGCCTCGGCGTGCTGGTCGCCCGGCTGGGGGCCTTTGCCGGGCCGCCGCTGGGCGCGGCGCTGATCGCGGCCAAGGTGCCGGCGCAAAGCTTCCTTGGCGTGGCCGCCCTGCCTGCGCTAGCCTGCGTGGTGGTGGCCCTGCTGGTCGGCCGCGCGCTTGCGGTCAAGGATCGCCTGGCAAAGAGCGAAGGAGCAGCGTGATGAGCCGCCTGAAGATCCATGACGAAAGCCACGCCGTGGCCCGCATCGGCTGGCTGCGCGCGGCGGTGATGGGCGCGAATGACGGGATCGTCTCCACCGCCAGCCTGATCGTGGGCGTGGCTTCCGCCAGCGCGGACAAGGGCGGTGTGCTGGTGGCCGGCATGGCCGCGCTGATCGCCGGGGCGATGTCGATGGCGGCGGGGGAATATGTATCGGTCAGTTCGCAGTCCGATACCGAAAAGGCCGACCTCGCCCGCGAAACGAAGGAACTGGCAGAAGTTCCCGAGGCCGAGCTGGAAGAGCTGGCCGGGATCTACCAGGCCCGCGGTGTGACCCGCGAAACCGCGCTTGAAGTGGCCCGCCAGATGACCGCGCACGATGCGCTGGCCGCCCATTCGCGGGACGAACTGGGAATTTCCGAACACATGGCCGCGCGCCCCATCCAGGCCGCCGCCGCATCGGCCGCCACCTTCACCGCCGGGGCCGCCGCCCCGCTGCTGGTGGTGCCGCTGACCCCGGCAGAGATGATCGTGCCTGTGGTGGGCGTGGTCTCGCTGCTGTGCCTCGCCGTGCTGGGCGCGCTGGGCGCACGGGCCGGGGGCGCGCCGCTGGGCCGTTCGGTCCTGCGCGTCACCTTCTGGGGTGCCTTCGCGATGGTGGCAACGGCGCTGGTCGGAAAGCTGTTCGGCGCGGCCGTCGCCTGATCGGCGTGGCTTAAGGCCGGAAATCCAGCCCGCCGATCCGTTCGGCAAAGCGCCAGCCTTGTGCCGTGCGCACGACCAGATCGGTGAACGTGCCGATCAGCGGGCTCTTGGCATCCTGCACCGGCAGGCCCCCGTCGTCCGCCTCGTCACCCATGTACAGCACGATGACGCTGCGCGCCCGCGCGGTATCGGCATCGATCACCTCCACCAGCACGTTGGCGATGGCATGGCGCTGGGCGCGGGCCTTCCGCGCCAGGAAGCCTTCCAGGATGGCCGCGCGGCCCACGATGGCATCGCCCCCGCTCGGCCGGCGGAAGCGCGCGTCCTCGGTGTAAAGCGCGGCGCAGGCGTGCCAGTCGGCATCGTCGTTGGCCCAGGTGTACTGGTGGATCAGGCGGGTGACATCGGCCTCTATGGCGCGGCGCTGGTCTTCGGTCATCATGGCCACGCGGATTAGCTGCCCGCGCTTTCGGCGTCCATCATCGCCATCAGTCCTCCAGCTTCGTCGCTTCCAGGAAGACTGACTGCCCCTGCTCGTCGGTCGCTTCAAGCCGCTCGATCAGGCGGCTGACCACGTCGGCCAGGTTGTCCACCTCGGCCGGCTTCAGGCCATCGAACAGGTAATCAGCCACCTTGTCGCTTTGCGGGCGCATCAAGTTGTACAGCCGCTCCCCCTCCTCGGTCAGGGTCAGCCACTTGCGGCGGCGGTTGGCGGCATCGCGTTCCACCTTCACCCGGCCGTGGCGTTGCAGCGTGGCGACCGCGCGGCTGACGCTCATCACGTTCACCCCGGTCAACTCGGCAACTTCGTGGCTGGCGGTGCGACCCAGCGTGCCGATGGTCATCAGCAGGCGGAATTCGTTCAGGCTGATGCGGTATCGGTGGGCAAGGTGGGTACTGAACGGGGCCATCAGGCGGTTGGTGAGCTTCAGCAGATCATGCAACAGCGCCGAACGCCCCCCGCCCGCGCTGCCTGCCTTTGTGCCCGGCGTGGCAGTCAAATCTTCAATCCTTCCCCATCCATCAAGCCCCGCCACCTTGCCCGCTTAGCGCGGACAAGCCAATGGCTGTTTGCGCCAACCATAACAGATGTTAGCGTCATGGCGAGGAATCACTTGGGAGAATCACGGGTCATGGCTGCCTTTCCGCAGACAATTCACTTCATCGGCACCAACACCCCGCGCAGGATGGAACTTTCCCTGCGCAACCTGGAGGTGGAAGGCACCATCCCGGCCGATGTGGAAGGCGCCTTCTTCCGCGCCGTGCCCGACAATGCCCATGCGCCGATGTTCGACGATGACATTGCCTTGAACCACGATGGCATGATCGCCCGCTTCAACATCGAAGGTGGAGCCGTCGATTTCGACATCCGCTATGTCGAGACCGAACGCTACCTGGCGGAAAAGGCCGCACGCCGGGCGCTGTTCGGGCGTTATCGCAACCCCTTCACCGATGATCCCAGCGTGGCAGGGGTGGACCGCACCGTCGCCAACACCACGCCGGTGTGGCACGCGGGCCGCCTGTTCATGACCAAGGAGGACGGGCGCGGCTACGAAGTCAACCCGCACACGCTGGCCACCGTGGGCAAGTGGGATTACGAAGGAAAGCTGAAAAGCCAGACCTTTACCGCACACCCGCGCGTGGATGCTGCAACGGGCGAGCTGTTCTTCTTCGGCTATGAAGCGGGTGGCCTGTGCGATCCGAACGTGGCCTATTGCATCGCCGACAAGGACGGCAACCTGGTGCGCGAACAGTGGTTCGAACAACCGTACCTGTCCACCATCCACGATTTCGTGATCACCCAGAAATACGCCATCTTCCCGATCTTCCCCACGCTGGCCGATCTTGACCGGCTGAAGGCGGGCGGCGCGCACTGGGCGCACCATCAGGACAAGCCCAGCTACATCGGCATCATGCCGCGTTATGGCGATGTGTCGGAGATGGTGTGGATCGAAGGGCCGGTGGGCGTGTCCTGCTTCCACGAGGTGAACGCCTACGATGATGGCGACCTAGTCCATATCGACCTTTGCCTGACCAACACCAACGCCTTTGCCTTCATGCGCGAAGCGGGCGGCGTGCATATCGACCAGCGCGAGATCCAGGGGGCGCTGACCCGCTGGACCATCGACATGTCGAAAGCGGAGAAATCCATCGAGGAACGCCCGCTTGGCCCTCCGGGTGACCTGTGCCGGCTGGCCGATGCCGACCAGGGCCGCCCCTACAACCGCGCGTGGTATCTCTCCATGAACCCGCAGGCGAAAGGCCCGCCGATGCTGGGCGGCCCGGTGGGGGCGAACTTCAACTGCCTGCTCAGGATCGAACCGGGCAACGGGCGCATCACAATGATGGAAGTGCCGCCGGGCGCTGCGATCAGCGAACCCGCGCACGTGCCGTCCAGCGATCCCGGCCACGGCGGCTGGTTGCTGATGGTTATCGACGTGCCGCAAAGCCCCAACCCGGCTGACTATGCCAGCGAACTGTGGGTGGTGGAGGCGGACGCCGTGGAGAACGGACCCGTCGCCCGTGTGAAGACCGGTCTTGCCCTGCGCAGCCAGGTCCACGGCACCTGGGTTGCCCGCGCGAAGCTGGCGGCATCGAAAGTGAAGTAGCCTTCCCCCGCCCTCTGCGGTTTGGGGGGAGGGGGGAAAGCAACACCGGGCTATGCCAGACGCCAAAGGTGCGGCATACCCGGTGGCGGAGAGGGAGGGATGCGATGGGGAAAAGCACGCTCGCGCTTGGCCTGCTGCTGGCGCTGGCCGCGCCGCTGGCGGCCACGGCACAGGACACGCCCACATTCGAGGAGCAGATGGCCGCGCGCTTCCAGCCGCCGCCCGCCGGCTGGCAGGTGCCGCGCACCCAGTGGGGCGATCCGGACCTGCGCGGCAAGTGGCCGGTCGATTACCTGGGGCAGACCCCGCGCGAGCGGCCCGCCCATTTTGGCGAGCGCGCCTTCCTGACAGCGGAAGAATATGCCGCCGCGTTCGAGGAAGCGCAGTTCCAGCTCGACCGCTATGGCGAGGAAGTGCAGCTGGGCGTGATGAGCATGGGCCACTGGGCCGAACGCGGCCACCCCTTGCGGCAGAATTCGATGGTCGTGGAACCGGCCAATGGCCGCTACCCGCCGCTCACCCCGCTGGGCCAGCGCCTGCGTGCCGAGGAACGCACGAGCTGGAACACCGAGGTGTTCGACAGCCTCGATGATTTCGGTATCTTCGACCGCTGCCTCACGCGCGGAATGCCCTCTTCCATGCTGCCCGGTGCCTACAACGCCGGGATCGAGATTTTCCAGAGCCCCGGCCTTGTCGCCATCAGCCTGGAAATGATCCACGAAACTCGGCTGGTGCACATCAATGGCACCCCGCCGCCTGCCGGGGTGCAGTTTGACCTGGGCTATTCGGTGGGCCGCTGGGAAGGCGATACGCTGGTGATCGAAACCACCAATTTCCGGCCCGGCATGTCGATGGGGCCGGCCCCCAATTCCGACCAGCTCAAGGTGACCGAACGGCTCACCATGATGAACCCGGACCAGATCCGGTACGAGGCGTGGGTGGAAGATCCCCTCGTCATGGAAGGGCGCTACAAGATCGACCTGCCGTGGCTGCGCAACGATGAATACGGCATGTTCGAATATGCCTGCCACGAAGGCAACGTGCAGGTGCGCGGCTACATCACGTCCACCAGCCCCCGCTTTGCCGCGCAACGCGAAGCGGCCTGGGCCGCTCAACAGGCAGGTGCGGAATAATGATGAAATGGGCCTATCACGCCAGCCGCATCGTCTTTGGCGGATGGTGGCTGTTTTCCGGGCTGATGCATTTCCTGTGGCCCCACCTGCAACCCCTGGGTGACGAGCAGCCCGCGATCGATTTCACCCTGGCGCTGATGGCCAGCGGCCTGTTCGACTGGATCAAGCTGGTCGAGGTGGTGCTGGGCGTCACCATGCTGCTCAACCGCGCCATGCCGCTGACCATATTGGCGCTGATCCCGCTCAACGTGGTGATCGTCTACTGGAACTTCGTGCTGGACGAAGGCGCGGTGGAATGGACCTTCGGCGCGCTGTCGATCCTGTTCAACGCCGTGCTTATCTGGCCGTGGCGGCGATACTTCTGGGGCCTGTTCGTGTGGCGCGGCACGCCCGATTACACGCTTGATCCGGGGCTGGGTGGGTGATGCGCGGGCGGCTGGCCAGCGCAACCTATCACTTCGTGCGGCTGTTTACCGGCCTGTGGTTCCTTTACGCGGGCCTCAACTTCTTCCTCTATCCGGATAACCAGCGGCTGGGCCTGGTGCCCGCCAGCCACGATTTCACCGTGGCGCTGATTTCTTCCGGCCTTTTTACCTGGATCAAGGGAATCGAGGTGGTGCTGGCTATCACCCTGCTGATGCACCGCTTCATGCCCATCACCATCATCGCGCTGGTGCCGATCAACTTCGTGGTGGTCTATTACAACTGGGTGCTGGAACCACACACCGGCACCTACATCGCCGGCGGGCTGACCTTCGCCTTCACCGCCTACCTTGCCTGGTGCTGGCGGGAATGGTTCTGGCCGCTGCTGACCTTCCGGGGCACGCCGCAGCCCGATTTTGCGCCACGCTTCACCACCATTCGCCACCAAGGGGAGACTGACCAATGACCCGCACCGCCACCCTGCTGCCCGCCCTGCTTGCCGCCGCCAGCGCGCTGGTCATGGCCGCGCCAGCCGCCGCGCAAGGCGCGTGTGACCGGCAATGCCTGATCGACACGGCGGACCGCTATGCCCAGGGGCTGACCGACGACAACCCCGCCGCCGTGCGCTGGGCGCGCGGGGCCGTGGTGATGGAAAACCTTGCCGCCGTTGAGCCGGGCGAAGGCGCATGGAACACCATCACCGGCGATGGCGATGATTCCTATGTCATCCACGTGGCCGATCCCGTTACCCAGCAGGTCGGCATGCTGCGGATGATGGTGGAGGGCGATGTGCCGGTGTTCGTGGGCGTGCGGCTGAAGCTGGATGCCAGCGGCGCGGTGAGCGAGGCGGAGCACCTGATCGCCCGCAACCTCACCCCCGCGCAGATCGCCAACCTGCAGGCCCCGCGCCCTGCCCTGCTGCAACCCGTGGCCGAAGACTATGCCGACAGCCGGGGCCGGCTTCTGTTCCTGGGCCGGTCCTATTACGATGCGCTGGACAACGGCAATTCGCGCCAGAGCAACATGGCCGATGACTGCGAGCGGCGCGAAAACGGCTTCCAGACCGCGCGCAACCCCATGATCCGCAGCGTGAACACCGGCAACGGCCAGCGCGATCCGATCTTCGCCTACCTTGGCGGCCTGGGCTGCGCGGCGCAGATGGATACCAACATGTGGGAGTACATCTCCCGCATCGAGAGCCGGCGGGTGGACATTGCCGATCCGGTGACCGGCCTTGTCTGGGGGATGAGCCATTTCGAGCATGATTTCGACAAGCAGGATTTCCCGCTGATCGGCGTACCCGGCGCAACCGTGCGGCACATGGATTACCGCGCTTTCGACATGCCCGCGATCCACATCTACAAGGTTTGGGGCGGCGCGATCCACGAAATCGAGGCGCTCGGCATCGTGATGCCCGACGGATCGCCCCACGCCTTTTCCACCGATCCGGAGTAACGGCGGACCAGACACGAAAAAGGGGCGGGAAAGCGTATTGCCTTTCCGCCCCTTTTCACTGCGCAACCCGAGGGCCCTTAACCGCGCCCTTCAGATCGGAGAAATCACGCCTTCTTGGTCAGCGCATTGGCCAGCAGTTCGGACACATAGCCGAACACCGCGCCGATCACGATCGAGCCCACCACCGGCAGAATCGCTTCGGTCGGACTCTTGCTGGCCAGCAGGATCGGGCCGGCGACAGAGGCAAAGCCATAGACGCTGGCCGGAATGGTGGCGAGCTGCGGCACCTTGCTGGCGAGGCAGATCACGAAAGCGCCCAGGCCCACGGCAATCGGCGCGGCCATCATGCCGGTGCCAGCCAGCGGGCCATTGGCCAGCATGACCGCAACCATGCCGACAATGGCGCCAAAGCTCATGCCCAGCACTGCCGTCATCAGGCCCTTGGTGCCGGCGCCGGACTGGAAGAAGCAGCCCCAGGCCACGAACGAAATCCACACCAGGCCAGCCAGCGTGGTGGCGGCCAGCGGGCCGACGTAAATCCAGGTATCAAGCACGGCCAGAAGGCCCACCGACACCGCAAGCGCGAGATAACCAGACATGTAAAAACCCTCCCCCAAACTTCAGTCCCATGCGTGCCGGTGGCTATATGCAGCTCGTATCCCGGTCGCTGGGCGAGGCTATTGCATCGGCAGCGATTGGTAAATAGTGCCAGTGGATAACTTTTACCGCACGAATGTTGCGCAACAAAATATTGGTTTCATGGGATTTTATTCCGCTTCCGCCAACGCGGATGCCGGTTGCGGAGCCAGCCGCGCCTCCGGGCGCGCGGGGATTCAGCGGCCCATTCGGCACGGATGTCCTTGACATTTTAAACCATTTAGGTTAATTGATTCGCCGCTTTCCAACCGGAAAGTGGACCGGAAGGGACGGAAGCGATCGACCCGATGCCTGCCGTTCCTTCCGCGGCCGACATGGCCTCGCACAGGCGCAAGGGGCCAGTGTAGCGCGGCGCGAGAAGCTGGAGTCTTTGACAAGACTTTCTGGAGCACTCTAGCGCCGCCATTTATGGTTCTGCATTGGGGCTCAGCCGTCCCGCTCGCTATCGAAGATCCAGCACCCCTCACCAGCTAGCCGCTCCAGCTCTTGGCGTGCGCTGACATAGCTGGCTCGATCCCGCCGGTAGTCCACTACCCTTCGCGAGCCGGGCACTTCGTTACCGTCCTCATCGATGACGCAGAGATAGGGCATCAAAGCCAGCCCAAACCTGTAGCCAGCGACAGGAGAAGGGCGGCTCCGCTGATCGCGTAACCAGCAATCGACCCAGCAATCGACTTGGCCAGACTCATCGCACCCGTGTTCCCTTGACGGTGCCACTAGGCCAGTCGGGTCCGGCCTCATCCCAGCGCATCCCGATTTCAGCCACTGCGGCGGCATCAGCATACTTGGCTGCCTCGCTTGGCCCCACGTAGATCTGGCCGCCCAGCTTCAACCAGGAGAGGTCGGGAAAGTCGCTCATAGGCGCGAGACTATCAGCTCCTTCGCCGGTGTCACCCTGCCGCTCAGGCGGTAATTCACATCCACCTCCTCGATCGTGAATCCGGCGAAGATGTCGCGGATCTCGGGCGTGTCGTTGATCGAAAGGAAGAAGCGCCCCTGGATGCTTCCTAAGAGGCCGCTGAGGCGCTCAAAATCGGCCGCTGAGAAGACGTTTTTGCCATAGTCGTCCTCGCAACCCCAGTAAGGCGGATCGAGGTAGAACAGCGTCCCCACCGTGTCGTAGCGCCGGATCAGCTGATCATAGGGCAGCCGCTCAATATCCACCCCGCATAGACGCTCGTGCACGTCCTCCAGCATTGGCACCAGCTTGGTCAGGTCGAACCGCGCCGGGTTGTCGCGCGTCACGCCATAGGAGCGGCTGCCGGCCACCTTGCCGCCGAAGCTGGTGCGTTGCAGGTAGAGGAACCGCGCGGCCCGCTCCAGATCCGTCAGCCGGTCAGGATCGAGGCCTAGCAGTCGGTCGAAATCGGCCCGGCTGCACACCTGCCATTTCAGCACGTCCAGCAGCTGCTGGTAATGGCGCTGCAGCAGGCGGAAAAGGTTCACCACGTCACAGCTGATATCGTTGATCACCTCCTTGCGCGGCCTCCGCGTGCGGCGGAAGAACACCCCACCCATGCCGACGAAGGGCTCGGCATAGAGGCGGTGGTCAACCTGGTCGATCATCGCCACCAGGCGTTTGGAAAGGGCGCGCTTGCCGCCAATATAAGGCGCCACGGGGCGGGTGGGTTTTACGTTGTCGAACATGCTCTAGAGCCTCACGCCGGTCTCTTGCCGGTCTGGTGGGGCCTCGCAGGGCTCAACTGAATGAACTGCCGGCACCGGCGGCACTTGATCTCGATCAGGCCGGCAATGGCGCCACGTTCAGCCTTTAGCAGCAGGGCTGAACAGGCACCACATCTATACTGCTCCTTCATCTTTCACACCTATGGACACCCCGCCGTCACGGCCGGGGGAACTGCGGGCTGGCGCGTCAGCCCAAGGTGCGAGTTACAGCTCGCGGTTAGAGGCGTGCCAGCGCCTCAACCTCCCCCGTTAGAGGGCGGCTCGCATCGCCCTAAGCGGCGACGACGAATCCAAAGTCTTCCTGCAGCACCCGGCCATCGTTCAAGGTCACGGTGAGGCGAACCCGCTGCCGACCCGCCGTTCCGCCCGACACCCACACGGTCTGCAACGCTCCGCTGAAGCTGGTGGCCACCGGAGCGGTGAGCACGACGTCGCCCTCGATGACCTGGGCAGCGCAGGACACGATCTGTGAGCCTTCCAGCGCATTGGTCCAGTCGGCGCCATTGCGCAGCGTTTCGCCCGGGAATTTCTGTGGCCAGTTGTTGAGCGCCATGTCTCCGATGCTCCTATTGAGTGCTGACGCGCGCGACCGAATAGCGCGCGCTGATCGTGGTTATGGTGCCAGCCCGCGGAGCCACCGCAGAGGGCGTTGACCTGGAGCGAACTGCGCCCAGCGTTCCTCTGCGGCTGGCAATGGACGAAGTTGAATGGCGCCGCCGGATCAGCACAGGGACCAAGGGCGGGTTCTGGATGAGGCCCAACGCCGTGGCCGCACCGGCCAGAACCAGATTGCCGGAGCCTTCCACGCTGATCGAGCTGGCAGATTGCAGCACACCTGCACCGGTCAATTCGAAGCTGCCCCCAGCCTCGGAGGAAATTGCGGAGCCAGATGCACTTTCGCCGCCGATTGAGAGCATGCCCACACTTGAAGCTGACAAATAGGTCAAGCCTGCGCCACCGCCACTGAGTGCCAAAGCTCCGGCACCGGTAGCGAGGTTTGAGAGTGCCCCGCCAGCAGAGCCAGCAAAGGGGATCAGCCCGGACGTCTGGCCCGCAACCGCCACGCTGCCCGACGCTGATCCGGTAAAGGCCAACTCGCCGCCAGCTCCAGCAGCTGCAGTCGGCGCCGCCACGGTGCCAACCGCAGATCCCGAGAGAGTAAAACTGCCGCTGGCAAGAGCCGCGAGGCAAGTGACGCCTGTGGCAACGCCAGAGATCGCAAGCCCGCCACCCGCGCCACCAACGACGGCAACCACGGCGGTCGAGGCGCCAGTCAAAGCGAAAGAACCGCTCGCTTCAGCGAGGACCGGCCCCAAGGGAACGGTCCCGCTTGCAGATCCGCTGAAGGGCAGATCACCAGCTGCCGCGCCTTCCGACTGAAGCGGGCGCAGTGCAATCGTGACTGCGGACCAGGAACCAGTGTTTGTTGATGTCGATCCACCGAAAGCCGCTGGATCGTAGCTGCCGCTTGCCCACCCAGTGAAGATCGCTCCAGCTACGTTGGCGTCGTTCGTGGTGCTGGTAATCGTGGCAGAACGGAAGTGGTTGGTTACGGCTGACATGCCGGCTGGATTGGTGAACACTGCACCTGCCGCCACAGCGGCGCCCGCAAAGGCCAGTATCCAGGCGCCTGTCGTAGCTGGCGTAATGGCAGCAGCGTTAGCTATGCCGGTATTGATGTTGCCTGTTACCACCGGTGAGACGTCAAGCGGTGTCGCCGGATCAACCCCGCGAAAGACATAGATCGCATAGGCTACAGCCGCGGTCGTCGCGTTCGACGCCGGAATGGCAACACTGGTGTCCGGCGTCGGACCCATCACCTTGTATGAGACCAGCAGATTGCTGTCGTTGCTGTCGTTCTGGTAATTGTCGGTGTGCGCGGGGATATAGCCAGCAGGCGTCAGCTGGGCCTGTGTCCGGTCGACAGTGGAGGCGTTCTCCACTGCCACCAGGACGATATCGCCTTCCTGCAAGGTAGGCTGGCTGTTGCTCTCGTCGCGCAGGTTCGTGAAGGCAACCGACTGCGCGCTGGTAGCCGCATGGGTGCCGACGTGGGAACCTACGAACGAGATGGCCATGGATCAGGCTCCACCGCCGTTGATCGTGAAGCTGGTCACGGTGACGACCTGGCCAACGGCGATGTTGGTATTGTCCAGCGTCATGTCGCCCCCGCCGCCGGTGATCGTTACGGTGCCCTGAATGTGGCAGGTCACGCCGTCGCTGGCGTAGATGCGGAAGTGGCCGGCCGTGCCCGCAGCATCGGCTGCTGTGTCTTCCCAGATACCAGATTTGCCCTTGCTGCCACTTGCAGCGGCGGCCATCCAGTCGCTCGGCAGGTTCAAGGTTGCCAGCACCGTGCCGGAATCTGCGGTGCCGCAGTTGGCAGGAACGGCACCACTGCGGATCTTGAGGATGGCAGCGGCGCCAACCGCCGCTTCGATCGCATCCAGGGCTGCGTTGCGGGCAGCTACCGAAAACTGAAAAGCCATGTTCGTATTCCTTCCGTCTAGTCTTGATGATCGCTGAAGCTGAAACGCCCCCCCTGCACTCCAAGCCGCGCCCACAGCGCCCATGACCGGGCGCAATGCCCCGGCCCGTCGCCAAGCAGCATGGCCGCCCAGTCGATCATGGAAGCTACCGGCTTCGCCCAGCGCATCCCGTTGGCCTGCGCCCGGCCCACGTAGGCGCTGATCGTCTCGTAGCCGGTGGGGCGATCAGACAGACCGAACGGGTAGAGGGCCGACAACCAGATCACGCAGGCAAGGATGTCGAGCGCGCGGCAAAGGGCCAGCGCGATGTGGGCCAACCTCCTCATGGATGCCACCGGCCATGGATGCAGTGCGTGAGTTCGTGGCCCAGCCATTCTGGCCGGTAGTGATCGGCCACGCGCAGGACGTGGATTTCACATTCGGGCCGGCTCTTGCTCACAATCCCGAAGGCTTCGATGCCTTCTTTGTAGCTGTTCTCGCGCCGGGCCGCCGCGATGAACGCGCTCTCGCTGTCATACTGTACCAGCGTCACGGAAACCTGATCGCGTTCGAACTCGGCTTCACCAAAGCGATAGCCGTCCGCGCCGGTTGTGCCTTCGCAACCTGCAAGGGCCAGCAGCGGCAGGATACATGCGAGGGGCTTCATTCCGGCCACCCCGCTTCCACGTCGATCAATTCCAGTTCGGCCAGCGTGGCGGCTGCTTGGATCTCGGCATCCAGCACGTTCTTGCGCGCCTGGCAGGCGGCCACGAACTGGCCCACCGCCACGCCCATTCCCGTCATCTGGGCCCCGTCCAGCGTCACCACGCTGTTGTCGCTCATGCGCCATTCCACGCTGAATGCCGCTCCGGCTATGGCCGCCATGCTGACCGCCCCGGCGATGTTGAGGCGGCTACTCAGATCAGTATCGACCCGCCCGAACGATGTGGCGCATCCGCCGCCTTGCTTGGCATCCCGTAACGCCTTCACCGCTGCGAGGGCGTTGATCTTGGCCACCGCCAACTGCTCTGCCGGATCTACCGTTCGCGGGACGATCAGGACTGCCTCACCGTCCAATTCCGTCTCGAAATCGTCGATCGAGCCGAGTTCGGGGTCGAAAAGCACAAATGCACGGTCGGCCCCGTAATCCTCTGGAATGAGGTAAGCCTGAGACGGAACCATTACCCTTTGCAGGGTCGCTCCCGTGTTGCTGTCGATGAGAAATGCTTCGATCATTTGATGAAGAACTTTCGCACAGTGAGCGACCCGCTGCCGTACATGCTCGGATCATAGAAATCGTTGATCCCGGTGGTCGCGCGCAGGATGTAGTAAACCGAACCGCCACCATGAGAGGTGTCCTCGTGGTTGATTGTCACCGTCCCGGCAGAGCCATTGGCGGGCGCGCAGACAGACGAAATCGTAGTCTCCGTGCCGTTGCGAACCCGGATCAGGCGGACAATGTTGGAGCCGTCAGTCGTGCCGCCCGTAATCGTCACGCTGGTCCTGATGGTGATGTAGTCGTTCGTGCCGACCGTCATGGCAGAGGTCTGCGCAAAGCTGACCGTCTGATTTTCTGTCAGGCTTATCGACCCAGACGCGGCGGCGGAACTGTTGAACTGGCCGGGGACAAGAGCTGCCAGGTCCACCCCTTGATCGGTGACGAACTTGCTGGCGACGATTGTGCCCGCCTTGATGTTGATGGCTTCAACCGCGTCGGCGGCGATCTTGCCAGCCACAATCGCACCCGCAGCGATCTTCTGCGCGCTGATCGAACCATCCACGATCAGCTTGGCGTTGTTGCGACGGCGGATTTTCAGGTTCCAGAGGTAGCCCGCTTCCCCTCCTGTTACAGGGCCGTTGACGCGAACGAATACTCGCTGTCTCGCCCCGGTGGTGTTCTTCGCGGCAAAGGCCACGTTGCTGAAAACCGGCCCACCATTATACCAAACCTGCGTCGTGCCGCCGATGTAGCAATTCTGAATTGCCTCACAGACGATGGTGGCAACGCCTCCCCCGACTGCCTTGGCTACTACGTCGAAGCCGAATGCGACGCCTGCGGTACTGCACCACATGGTCGCTTCGACGTAGAGTTCTTCACCCGGCTCTAGCTGGATGCCATCGTTGTAGCCGGAGGTATCCCAATTGGCCGTGCCGTTGACGATACTCAACTCTCCGCTGTCGCTCGGATGGCGGTAGAACTGTATGGCGTACTCGCTCGGCCAGTTCGTCGGGTCTGTAGAGACGACAATCGAACTGCCGGAATTGACCACCAGACGGTTCCACCCGTCCAGCGTGCCTGTTTGCAGGCTCCCGTTCACGGCCAGGTTCTCGAAGTCGGTCACGGCCAGCTTGCTCGCCACGACCTCCCGCGCGCCGATCTTGGCGGCGGTAATCACGTTGTCGCCGATCTGCGCGGTGGCGAGTTGGCCCACGATGTCTGTCGCATCGGTCGCGCTGGACCACCCGCTGCCCGTGTAGCGGTAGAGCTTGTCGTCGGTGGTCCGGTAAACCATCCGCCCTTCGAACAGGTTGGTGGTGGGCAGGGTGGACACGATCTCGTAGCCACCCTTCAGCTTCGTTAGGCTCAGCACCATGTCGCGGGTGATCCCGGCATAGGCACCGCCACCCGTCGCGCGGATCGTCAGGCTGGCCTTGTCCACCGCCTCGTTGCCGAACTCACCCGCCCCGGTCCCGGCGTTGAACACCGTCACCGTCTTGGCACCGTTGTCGATCGTGGTGTTCAGGCCCTGCGGGTTGGCCACGATAGACAGGGTGAAGCTGGCCGCCACATCGGTCGTGCCCTGCAGCACGCGCACGGTCGTAACCACGCCCGCCCAGTCGGTGATACCGCCGTTGGCATAGCTCTTCACCTGCATCGCCGGCGGCTGAAGAGTGGCCTCAACTGCTGCGGCGCCGCTCGTTCCTGCCGGGCCCGTATCGCCCCGCTCGACAAGAGCCTTCCACCAGGTCGCGTTGCTCGGCGCCACGCCCGTCGTCGGCCCCGTGCCAATACGGACATAGCCGCCGCCATCCCCACCATCGGCCACGGCCCACAGCACCATGTCGCCGGGATTGTAAGTCGCCCCGGCCGAATAGCTGCCCCGGCCGACGTTGGCGGTGGCCCCTTCTTCAACCGTCGCCAGCATCTGCGCGATAGGCGCGTCACCGGCCGCGTAAAGCGTGGGCTCGGCGATCGTGACGGCCGGGCCTTCCTCGGCATCCCAGGCGTAGATTGCCGGATGCTCTTCGCGCAGGACCATCGGCACCAGCCCATTCTGGGCCACTTCTGTCTCGACCACGCGAAACAGCTTGGTCGCAAAGCCCTCGGGCGCAAAGCTCAGCGTGATCACCGAATTCTTTTGCACTCGCCAGCCCGTGGCCAGGAACGTTGCGCGGAAGGTGCCGCCATACAGCTGGCGTTGCAGGCGTTGCTTGGCGAGGCGTACCGCCTGGCTGCGGCTCTGGCTGAGGCCAAAGCTGGCCTGGTGCACGCGATCCAGCCCATCGGGCGATGCCACCCGCACCTCAGGGTACGGTGCCGGCTGGTAAAGGGACTTGTCACTCGGATCGATCCAGCTGCCGCGCACCACATTGTAGCTGGTGTTCAAATCCGGCGTCTGCAGCCACACATAGTCGCCCTGGATATCGGCCTCGGTAAAGTGAGCCACCGGCATGGCCAGGTCGTTGTGGAACACCGTCAAGCGGAACAGGCCGTCCTGATCGTCCAGGTCGGCATTCATTGTCGCCTTGAAGGCGTCAACCACCTCGCCGGGATCATCGGCCTCGGTGAATACACCATCGCCGCGATAGCGTGGCTCGGTTCCGCCGGCAGCCAAAGCGACGGTCTCGTCGCACAGGTTGGCTCCCTCGATGAAGCTGGCCCAGTCAATCCGATCGGGCGGCACACCCATTCCCACGCTCAGCTTCCAGGTACCGCTCTGCGGGTTCTGGATCTTCCAGCCCAGCAGTCTTGTGGCCAGCTGGCAAGCCGGGTTGCGGGCGTGTGTACCATAGGTCCAGGTGGTCTGGTCGTTGGCGCGCATAGGTCCGCTGCCACCGCGCGTGCTGTCCTGACGTGGATCGTAGCAGGGCACGCCCTCGCCGATGATAGTGATCCGGGTTGGTACCTGACTGGCGAAGGGGCTCTCGGTTTTCTTCGACAGCCCTGTCAGCCGAAAGCGAAAATAGACGTAGGCGCACCCGGTATAACGACGGCTCGCGCCCATCCTCGCGCCCAGGTTGACCACGTTGGCCGGAGTGCCCTCCAACTTTGGATCGACCGCCAGGTAATCCACGAAGCGGCCCTGAACGCCGCCGGCACTCGTCCAGGCCAGCTCGTCGTCAAACCAGATCTGCTGGATCGAGTTGACCTTGTGGCCCGCGCAGACCACGAACCGGTGCAGGAACTCCTTGTCGGCACCGGTAATCTCCTGATCCATCAGATCGGTGCCCATAGCGGTTCGGCCGAATACCATCACGCGCGAAGCTTGCGGATTGATCGAAAGGTTCAGGCGGTCCAGGTTGCTCGTGCCCAGCTCGGTCGCCTTCGGCTTCATCAGCAGCGTGGCGCCGATCGACGCACCCTGCAGAATGAGCGTCGGGTTCATCGTCACCACACCGGCGACGATCATGCCAACAGCGACAAGGCCTTTGACGATCTTAGCCAACGGACCAGGCTCCTTCCCAATCCGTGCGGGGCACGCGCAACAGCCCTGCGGTACCACCAGCCTCGCCAACAAATGCGGCAAACGGCCCCAGGACCACGCCGACACTGCCCTGACACCAGGCTATATCGCCACGACGGGCAAAAGCCGGTTCGATCCGCGGGAAAAGGCCGTCAATCAGGGCTTCAAGTGTAGCCGGCCCGTTGCGAAGCAGGCGCAGCGATCCGCTGAAGCTCCGGTATTTGCCACGATAGGGTACGGCAGGATCGAAGCCGGTCATCGCCAGTACCGCACCAGACACGAACAGGAAGCAATCGTGCTCGCCCCAGCGGAACGGCAGATCCCTGCAGCCGGCTATGTACTGGGCCAGTGCCGCCTCCCAGTCACCCTTGCGGTTGATAGTCGCCAATCCGCTCACAGCTTGTTCTTCTTCTTTTTCTTGGCCGCATCGCCGGCTGGCGTTTCGCCGGCGCCGCCAGCGCCAGAGATCACGCTGCTCGACGTGTTGCCGTTGGCCATCGAGAAGGCCGCGCGAGGTGACAGATCTTGCTCGTCGAAACTTTCCTGGTCGGCATAGGATCGGCCGGAGGCTGAATTGAATGCCGCCAGGTAACTCTCGATCGTCAGGTCCAGGGTCAGTGTGGTGGCGTTACCCACGTGGGCCAGGCCCATCATGTAGCCGGTGTAATAGTGCTGTATGCCACCCTGCTGGGCATTCGCCTCGTTGCGGATCATCCGCCACATCCGCGCCACGCGACCCTGCCAGTTGGCCGGGTTGGCCAGCAGTATGCGATCATCGTCGTCCAGGCCGCGAATGCCAGACAGCTTCACGGTCACGGTGTCACTGCCGCCCGGCTTCATCCGCACCGCTGATATCGAGAGCAAGCGCGAATCGACGCCGATATACTCGCCATCCAGATCTGCCATGCCGCTACCGGCAATCGTCAGGGTCTCGCCACTGGAGTTGGCCCGGACGGGGTCACCCACGATGTCGAGGTAGATGAACCAAACCGGCTTGACCACCGATGAGCCCATGGCGGCGGAGGCTGTTGCATCAGGCAGCATTACAGGGCCTCCTCGACCAGGAGCTCGAAGTCGCGGCCGATCGTCGGCAGGGGCACACCCGGATCACTCAGCCGCACCGCACCGAAGGGATCGCCGATAACCAGCGGCACGCCAGTGGCAGGCGCGCCGGTCAGGCCGGGCTCGAACTGGACGTTGCTGCCGGCGATCGCGGTCACCTTCACCAGGCGGCGGTGGCCGTTGGTCTGCTGCACCGTGGCCCACATGCCCGGCAGCACGTTGGCAGTGCTGGATACGGTCACCGCCCGGTTGCCGGCAACGGCAGCGGTCACCGTCGGCGCGGCGGCAGCGGTCTGCAGGCGCGGCCGGGCGGGCAGCCAGAAGGTGTTTTCCGCACCGCGCAGGGCGATCAGGAAGGCGTGCCAGGCGCGCTCCTCGGCATCGTTCGCCGGGGCAATGCACTGCGCGGTGGCGGTCCAGCTTTCGGTGCCTGGTTGGCCGATCACCTGGGTGCGGCCGGTATATTCGCTGCGGTTCTTCGCTTGCGGGATCTGCGGCCGCCACACGATATCGCGGAACAGTACGGGCAGGGCGGGAAGGTTCACCAGCATGGCGTCACATCCTCTCCCGGCTCAGTTGGCGCATCGTCTCAGCCCCGGCCGCTTCCACCAGCGCCGGGCCAACCGCCTGCACAGTCTCGATGCTCACTTGCCCGGCAATCTCCTGGACGCGCACGTCGAACATTTGCCCGGGCGTCACCTGCAGGCGCACGATCGGCGAGCCCGCCGCCCCGCCGCTGCCACCCACGGAAGAGTTTGGCATGATCATGGTCCCACCCGGCGTGGCGATAGCCAGCTCGGGGCCGCGTTCACCAACGATGCCAAACTGTCCGTGCGGGATCAGACCACCGTCGGCAAAGAACCCGGCGAACAGCGATTGCAGACCTCCACCGCCACTAGCGGGGAACAGCATGTTTGCGAGCGGTGCGGTAATATTGCGCTGGATAGCAATGCGCAGCAGGTCACCGATGATCTGGTTGGCCACGTTCTTGAACATGCGGCCGAGTGACTGGGTCATCAACATGGTGCGGGCGATCTCGTCGTTCAGGCGACCGAGACCGTCCACGGTGACTTGCTCCAATTCGTCAGTGATGTTTCCGCCCAGCTGCCCGATCTCCCTCAGGTAGCGCTGGCCCGGACTGGCATATTGCTCGCCCAGCAACCCCGCTTCTGCTGCCTGCATGCCCGGCAACCGGGCCAGCAAGGCGCGCGCCACAGCCTTCTGGGCGTCGGTCGCGGATTGACTGGCCAGCACCGCCTCGGCTTCCAGTCGGCGCTGCTCGAAGGTCAGGCGCAGGATCTCCAGCTCGGCGTCCAGGCGCTCTTGCCGGGTGGTGGCGAGACGCGCCTGCAGCTGGGCATCGTCCTGCCGCAGCTGCAGGCTGCCGCGGTTCAGCTCAAGGGCCTGGCGCGCTTCCTCCTCGGCCTGGCGCAGGGCTATGGCCTGGCGCTCCAGGCTCTCACGAGTATCGAGGCGCGCCAGCAATTCGGCCTTCTGCGCCTGGCTCAGGTCCTCATCGCCCGTGATACGCGCGCGATTGGCCGCCATGGCAAGGTCCAGCGCCTGCCCTTCCAGGCTCGCCCTCTCGGCTGCCGTGCGGGCCATCTGGATTTGCAGTTGCAGGATCTCCTGCTGCGCACCGGTGAGTTCGCCTTGGTAACGCTGTGCAATCTGAGCAGAGTTGTCCCGGGTCGTTCTGGATCGATCCGGCCGGTCCGGCCGGCCGGGCGTCCTCAAGCCGGGAGCCAGTTCATTGTTGTCCAGCGACTGGTTGATCTGGCCCGCCAGCCTGTCTGCCTCATTGGCCCAGGCGGCATCGCGCAACGCGCTAACGAACGCGTCCCGAGACACCCGCGTCTGGCCAAAGTCGATGCTGCTTGACAGCTGAATGGCTTGTTCGCGCGTGATCTCGCCACGGCCAACCCGCTGCAGCAGCTGGGTGACCCTCCCGGCTTCCCGGCCGACCTCCCCGCGAACCTCTGCGGTACCCAGCTGGGACTGAAAGACCGCGCCGGGACGCTGGGCATCCATCAGCGTGGAGCGGGCTGACTGCCGGCGCGCCATAGCCTCGTTCTGCATGTTAAGCGCCATCATTCGCGCGTTGATGCGCAGCATTTCGTTCTGGTTGGCAATGCGCCCCGTGGTCATGTCGAAGATCTGGCCCAGCACACCCTGCGCGTCGCCAAGCGAGTCTGCCCCAAGCTCAACGGCCTGCATGGCTTCCTCGGTATCCCAAAGCTTGGCGAGGAACGGAGCCAGGACAATTGCGCCGGTCGTAAGGGCAACGCCCCAAGGCCCGGCAAAGAATGCGCCCACGCGCCCCGCCGTGCCACCCATGAGGCTCAGCGCACCGGTCATCTGGCCAGCCTGGCTGGCGAAGATCTGCATCGGCCGTGCACCCATGGCATACATGGTCGCCATGTCGTTCAGCTGCATGCCGAGCTGCTGCATGCCCGCGCGCTGTGCTGCGGCCGAATTAATGACCTGTCCGCCCGCCGCATCGAAGCTGGCGCCCGCCTGCCTGGCCTGCTGGCCGGCCTGCACCATGTCTCGCCCAAGAGCTTCAGCCCTGTCGCCGGTTCGATCGAAGGTCTGTCCCAGGCGATCCGCACTGCGCTGCGCCTTGTTGATGCCGGCCTCGAACCCGGCATCGTTGGTCCGAATATCGAGGAGTGCGCTGCCGAGTTTCTCAGACATGGCCGACCCCTTCGTCGGCCGGTAATGCGCCGCTTACCGGCCTCTCATGACCTTCTGAGGCGTCCCTGAGAGGCTCCTCGACCTTGCGCAATCCGATGCCGATGCCGCCAAGCTGGCCGGGGGTTGCGTTCACCGCGCGGGCACTGCCACGCGCAGTCTTGTCGAGACCTGTCCGCACACGCCGGGCCTCATCCTTGTCGGCGTTGCCTGTGGCAATGGCATGGTCGGTTATCCCAGCCAGGCGCTCACCAGCTTCGATGCGCGGAAGCATGGCTATGCACGCCCGAACCAGCGCCACAGGCGTGCCATCCAGCCATTCGCGCGGGTTGCCGCCGTAGAAACGGACGAGGCGCGCAATGAGCTCGCCCCAGTCGGTTCCAGCACCCTTGTCGCCTGGCGCACCATGTCGGCCATCGCTCCTGCCGCCTCCAGGCGGTTCTGCAGCAGAAGCATGATAAAAACCTCGGCCACCTGCAGCTTGCGAGCGCCGCTCAGCCGGTTGATGACTTCTGCGGGAACGGCCGGCAGCACAGCGCGCACAATGCCATCGGCGATGCGCTCCAACTCTTCTGCGGGTGCGCCATCGGGTGAAGCATGTTCGGCGATCGCCGCATTCTGCAGCTCTTCGATCCGGCGCGCCTGGGCGACAAACCGCATGGTCTGCAGTACGCTCAGCTCGCCGGGATTGAGCATCTCGTATGCCACGCCATCGATCCGGATCACCGGACGCTGGACCAGCGTATCGATGTTCAGCAGGGGGGTGGTGGGGGTGGCGGAAGCCATCGGCAAATCCTTCGCTGTCTCAGCAGCGGTATGGATTGCCCTTGATGCGCGCTCGCCCCGGAACACGGTCCGGGGGCGGGGTAATCGTTCGATGTGGTGGGGAAGCCGGGGGCTGTCGGCGTCTTAGCCGATCAGCCCCGGGCCTGCAATCTGCACTATCGCGGCTGATCTTAGATCGCCACCTGGTGCTGGGCAATCAGGCGGCCGAACCGCTCTTCGGGCGTCGCCGCGGCCGGATCTTCCAGCGCGGTGAATTCCAGCGCCAGCTGGGCGGGGTTGCCCTTGGTGAACTGCGGGCGCGGGTTGCCCGACTGGTAGCAGCGCGGCACTTCGTATTGCGCGGTCATCCCGTCGGCATAGGGGCTGGGGCCGCGCGCAAGTAGGGCGAACAGCGCCACGTCCGTGCCACGGCTGAGGCCGACCTTCTTGGTACCTGCCGTGCCGGCACCGGCAGCAGTCGTCGTGACCGTGCCCAGCACGTTGGCAAGCTGCTCCAGCGTCATGTCCAGCAGCGTCGCGCTGATCATCAGCTGCTCGGCCGTCCGGAACGCCTTTACCGGCCCCGTGGCACCGGCGACACTCACATTGCTGATGGTCTGGTCGTGCATCACCTGCACTCCTTCGTCGCTGTAGTTGCGGTCGCCGGACGTGCCCAGCTTGGTCCAGCCCGCGCCGGGCGCGGCGGTGACGAGCGGGAAGGCGGTACCCACGGGCGCCAGCCAGATGGTGAACGGCGCACCGATAATTTCAAACGGCTGCATCACAAAATCTCCTTGAACGAATAGAGGACCTGAAAGCTCTGGAATGCGCGGGGCCACAGCAGGGCCGGATCGCGTCCGGCCGAATAGCCACCTGCCGGGTTGATCCAGTGGACTAGCAACCCGCCATGAACGCCGCGGCGCGCCTGGCGAAAAGTGCCGGCCGCAAGATCGAGCAGCCAGACGGCGGCAGCCTGGCTGCCGCCATAGGCCATGACGTCCACCCGCACGGTGTCGGCTTCCACGAAGCTGCCACCGGTGGTGGAGACACCGCCCGATGGCTGGATGACCAGAGCGGCGCGCGGCATGAATGCGGCCTCGTCTGCCGGCAACTCACCGCCGAAGACCCGGTTCTCCGCCGCGCTCGCCAGCACGGGGTCGGCCAGCGCCAGTGCTACCAGTGATGCAACCAGGTCAGCCACGGGTGCCTCCCCCATTCCCATTGGTCTTGCTGCCGCTGGCAAAGGCCGCGCGGATCGCATCGGTCAGTCGCGGGTATTGGCGGTCGGCGGCCGGGCGCAGGTATGGGCGCGCCGGGATCGTGACGGACTTGGCAAAGCGCACGCTGCCGTCCTCTTGCGGGATAGCCAGCGCCTTCGCCGCCTTGGGAGTGATTACGCCGCCCAGCTCGTGGATCAGCGCATAGGCGACATCCTGTACGCCCCAGGTGCCAACCACCCCTGCCTGGTCCTCGCTGGCAAAGGTCGCAATCCCGATACCGCCTTCCAGCACGCCGGACTGGTTGTGCCAGCTGTGGTTCGCCTTCGCGTCTTTCACGCACTCGGCCATCACGAAGTTGATGCCGCGCTTCTGCGCCTCGCGCATCTTCGCAGTCACCTTGTCACCATTCCAGACGAGGGACTTGCGGGCCATCAGCCGATCCTCCGCAACGCCGCTTCAAGATGATTGTGCTTGAACTGGACCGGGCCTTCGACCTTCAGGCGGCCGAAGTGGACCACGCGCCCCGCCCGGTCCGTCACGCTTTCCAGCTCGTCGTCAGCGGCAAGGTCTGTGCTCAGCGGGAACATGCCGCGCACATCCTCGATCATGGCACTGCGGTCGTCATTCACCGCTTCGCGGGCGGAAGTGGACCACACGAAGCAGGCCACGGGATTGCCCAGCGGCTGCATGTCCGGGGCCACCGGCTGCCCCCAGGCGTCCCTTGTGGTGGCGGCATTGCGCAGGATCTGCGCGCGCATGGTCAGCCGGCCGCCAATCACGGGCCAGGCTCCCACGGCTCGCGGTCCTCACCGAAGATCTCGTCCATCGCCAGTTCGAACAGGTTCTCCACCAGCGCCACCACGCCCACCGCCGCTGCCAGCACCAGCACCACCGGCCAGATGATGGCCACCGGCAGCAAGGCGCATCGCCCGCTGGCGCTTTGACTCGCGATCGGCCGCAACAGCAGCCAGGTGCCGCCAGCACCGCACAGCCAGCCAAGGATCAGCAGCCAGGTCATGAGAATTCGCCCAGCGCAGCCGCGGCACAGGCGCCGCAGTGACAGTCGTGCATTTCATCGATGGGATAGGGAGCAGCACAGCCCAGGCAGGGCTCCATGCTCTCGGGATCGGGTTCGCGGCTCATGCCATCACCATCGGTTGGCGCGCCTCAAGGCTGCGCAGGATGGCCTCCCGGTCAGCCACCGGATCGCCGGAAAGGGTGAAGGAATAATCGCCCGCCTTCTCGCTCTTCAGGCCGCCGCGATAGGTCAGGTCCAGCTGCATCAGCTTGATCACGGCCTCTTCGCGCAGCGCGGCGGAACCCAGCGGCGTATAGGTCACCTGCACTTCGGGCGCCCAGTACGTGCGCCCGTTGGGGCCGGTGGGGCGGCGCTTCAGCGTCCGCCCGCCGTGCAGCACCTGGTAATCCGCCGGGTCCAGCGTCAGCTCGGCCGAAGCGTCGCCGCTGTTGCCCGGGTTAATCTCCACCACGGTCACCGGCAGCGCGGTATCGATCGGGCGGACCAGGCGCAGGGTGCGCCCGCCCGCCGTGATCGGGTCGGTGGCATCGCCCAGCTCCACGGTGATCTCGCCGGCCGGGCCCAGGCGCGCATCGAGCTCGACCGTGATCGCATCGATCATGCCCTGCAGCTCGGCATCGGACAGGTCGCTGCCCGTGCGTTCCTTGACCCGGTCCAGCAAGGCCATGGCGTGCTATTCCGCCTTGGCCGGGTCTGCAGCGGCCGCTTGCGCAGCAGGAGCGTCGGGCGCGGCGGGTGCATCAGGCGCGGCCGGGGCCTTGTTTTCGCCCGGGGCCTGTTCCTTGTTTTCGCCGCCGTTCTTGCCCTTGCCCTTGGCCTTGGCCTTGGCTCCGGCCAGGTCGCCATCGACCAGGCCAAACAGCTCGCACGCACTGTCGGGGATCTCGTCGCCCGGCGCGGCATACAGGGTGGCGCCGTCCGGGTCGCCTTCGGCAACCAGGCGATCGCGCTGCGCGGTCAGGAACAGGCGTTGTTTTGCGTACTGCATGGGATTGGCTCCTCGGGGTTATTCCGCCTTGGCCCACAGGACATGCAGGAAGCCGCCCGTGGTGTTGGTGGTGGTGTTGATGAGGGTGGCGTGCTTGCCGGCCACGATGCTGAATTCGGCCGTGCGATCGACCCGGGTGGGCGGCGCGCCATCGGTGATATGTTCCACCGAAAGCAGGGTATCGCCCGGCCGCAGGTTGCCCTGCAGGCGATGCTCGCCCACCGGGCCCCCAGGGATGATCTCGCAGCCGATGGCTTTTGAAAAACCGGATTGGGTTGGCATGGTTGTCTCCTGGCTTGCTGCAACGGCGACCCAAGGCTTGGTGATCGCCGCTGCAGGAAGCCGGGGCCGGCATGCACTTGGACCGACCCCAGCGCTCCATCCTCCCGACCTCAAGCTGGGTCGGGAGGATGATAAGCTTACAACCCGGTGACCGAGCAGAAGGCAGCCGGGCGGAAGAACACCAGGGCAGCGCGCATATCCGCGCGCACGGTGCGCTTGCCTTCGCCGAACTGGGTCCCGACGTAGCCGACCTGGATGTCCACGCCGCGCTTTTCCAGCAGGCTCAGCCAGGCGGGCAGGAAGCTGCCTACATAGCCGGTTCCCGCTGCATCGGCGGAGCATTGCACCACCGGCAGGCCCCACAGGCGCTCCGGCCCCGCTTCAGTCGGGCTGCCGAAGATGTAGATGCCATCGGCCGTGCGGGTCAGGCGGATGGCTTCCCAGTTGGTCGGGTGGATGACGTGGTGCGTGGGCACTGCGCGGCCCGTCAGGCGGATCTTGGTCATCGCCTTGTAGAAGGCGTCCATCGCCGGATCTGCCGCCTTCGCCTGGGTCTGGATGCCCACGGTGTTCTTCAGACCACGCAGGTTCGGGGCGGTGCCGTTGCCGACCAGGCACTGGCTGTCGAGGCGCTGGCGCAGGCCGAAGGTCAGGCGGCTGTTGATGTAGCCCTGCATGAAGGCCACGTCTTCCAGCTGCTCGTCGGTCACCGGCAGGCTGTCGGTGATCTTCTGCACCGGGCTGTTCTTTTCGGTGAACACGAAGGTGCTTTCCGCGAACGCCCCGCCTTCAGCTGCTTCCGCAGCGGCGTGGGTGCGGGTGGTTTCTTCCATGTACTGGATGGCCGCATTGTCGGTCGGGAACACCGGGATGATGTCCAGCAGCTCGATCGGGCGGGTTGCCGCCTCGACAAAGCCCGGCAGGCGCATGCTTTCCGGCGCGAAGCCGGCCGCCGTGGTCATCAGCGCCTTGCGACCCATGGTGTCGAAGCTTGCGCCCTTGGCCAGCATGTCGCTGGGCAACAGCTGGTCGAAGCTGAAGTCAACGCCGCCCGGCGCGCCGCGCTTGGCCCAGTCCTGGTAAGCCTTCTCTTCGCAGACCATTTCGCCCAGGCTCTTCAGCTGCTGGATCTGCTTGCCGAAGTCGCGCTGGTCACCGCCGCCAGGGAACGGCGGGCGGTTGATACCCTTGGCGCGGGCAGCGTGGGCGATGGCAGCCTTCTCGGCCGCCTCCAGCGTCTCGGCATGCTGGGCCAGCTCGTCGAGCTCGGCATTCATGGCTGCGACCTTCTCGGCCACGGCCACGCCGGTGACGCCTTCACCCAGGCACTTCACCTTGCTGAAATCGTACTGGTCACCGGACTTGGCTTCTTCGAACACCTTGCCCAGCTCTTCCTGCTTGGCACCCAGCTTTTCGCGGGCTTCCTTCAGGGTCAAATTCTTCACGGACATAACATGGCTCCCATGCCTTGGTTGGCGTCCGGTCGGCGTTCGGCCGGACGGAAAAGACGAAGGTCATATGGAAGCAGGCGCACGGGCCATTCGCCCCGGAACGCGGTCCGGGGCTGGAGGCATGGCCCAAGTGATCACAATGTGGGATTGATGGCCATGGTCTAGCCGATCAGACCGGCCGTTGACAATCGCCGGCAGGCCTCTGGATCAAACAGGCCGAATTTGCCCGTTAAGAGGCCCTAAGAAGCGGGTCACGGAAAAATTACGTGGCAGCGGGCCTGAAAACGCTCCACTCGCCTCCCTGGCCAGATTTGCGGGTGTTTGCTGTTGAGCCCGCATCTGGCCGGGAGAAGGCTGATCAGGCCCGCAGGTTGTGACGGCTCTGCAGCATCAGGAACTGGGCCAGTACGGTGTCCCCGGCCACACGCTCTGCATGGGCCTTGGCCTCGATCGGAGCCAGCACCGTGCCGATCGCCTGCTGGATATCGGCCAGCTGCTTCACGCCCTGGGCAGACAGCACGCTTACGTGGCCTTGTCCGTCCATCGCCTGGCCCAGCGTCTGCGCCAGCTCGTCCAGCCCGCCCAGAAGGGCACGGAAGTGATCTTCCTTTAGCGCAGCGCCTTTCAGGCCCTTCAGTCCCAGCGTGCGGGTACCGATCCCTGCGCCGCGCAGCACCGGCGAGACTTCGTGCACGTCCAGCCTTTTCAACTTGCGCACCCGGGCATCGCCCCTGATCTCGAAGTCAGCATCCAGCACATCGAACCCATAGGACCATTCCTGGATCGGGTTGCCGGTCGCGAGGTCAAACTTCAGCGCCGCGTGCCAGTTGCGCCCCTCTTCGGTGTCCAGGTTCAGGTTGAGCTCGGCGAAGGCCGCGTCGCCTTCCTCGTAAACGCGCGCCTTGCCCAGCGGGCAGGCCCAGCGATCGTGCGCGGGCAGGATCTGCACCCACTGATAACCGCCCTTCCAGCTGAACGCGCCGGGCAGATAGGTATCACCGTCATGATCGACGGCCGACAGCACGGCAATGCGCGCCAGGCCCTTACCTGCCTCGTTCATCTCTTCGATCGTCATGGCCTTGGTGTGCATCGGTGGTCTCCTTAAAGCTCGAAGTGGGGAGCGAATGACAGCGTCCCGTTGGGATGTTCGGCCAGCGCCATCTCGGCCGCTTCAGCCAGCGTCACGATGATGCCGTTCCTGGCCATGTGGCTTTCCAGCGACCGGCCGGGGCCAAGCCGGCCGTCAAACACCATCAGCTGATCTACACCGCCTTCGCGGGCGCGCTCGATCGTGGAGATGTTCTGGGCAAACTTGGTCTCGGTCCGGGCAATGATGCGCGCGCGGATCTCGCCATCATTCCACGGTCCGCCTTCGACCATGTCCGCAATGCGGTTGGCCAGCGCGTTCACGCCTTCGCCCTCGGCCCGGCCTTCTGCCAGGGCATCGAACAACGCCTGACGGGTCTGCCCTTCGAGATCCACCAGGCCCACGCGACGCCCGCCGCTGGCCACGATCGCGCGGGCCACCGGGTCCGGCAGCCCCGTGCCAAGCCCTGCCTGCTCAGCCGCCTCGGTAAAGGCCTCGGCCACGTTCAGGTAATGGCGGCCGTATTCCTGCTCCAGCTCGGCCAGCCATTCCTCCAGTCCCAGCTTTTCCAGAACCGCGCGGATCAGCTCGTCGTCGGCTTTTGCGCCCTTGCCCTCATGCAGCGGAGCGGTAGGGCGCAATGTCGAGGCCTTGCCGCCGTTGGCCGGGCCGGTCAGCAAGGGCCGCGCAGTATCCGCTGCGGCGTCGCCGAGCCGCGCAAAGAAGGCCGTAAGAGGCTTCTCAAACGCAGCTTGCAGGCCCCTTTGTTGGCGCTGGAGCATGATGACAAAGGCTTCCCCACGCGCGATCGCATCAGGCGATGCGCGGCGAGCACCTGGCGAAGCTTGGCCATGGTCGTGGTCATCACCCTTGGCGCCATCCCCGGTGCGGCTCTTGCCAGGCAGCGGCAGAGTGCCGGTGGTGTCGGCCGGGGCGGGCAGTCCGGTCCTGCCCGGTTGGCCCTCGGGAACTTCCAGCAGGCTGATCGGGCGCAGGAAGATCTTGTGGCTGTCGTCAGCCTCGCGGCCGGTTTCGGTACGGTAATCGTAAAGGGTGATCGCGCCGCCAGCCAGTTCCTTCAGCTTGCGCTCCACCTGCTTGTCTTCGTCCTCCTGCAGGGCGGGCACATCGTCGGTATCCCAGTACAGCTGCATCCCAGTGAGGTCCTGCCCGCGCGCAAACGCGGGAAGCAGGGACCGGGTAAGCTCATCGGCCAGAGCGCGGCCCAGCGGCAGGATGCCGTTGTGCCAGGCAAGCTGGCGCAGCTCCTTCATCGTCGCACCCACCTTCGTGGATTGCAGGCCCGCACCGAAGCCCACGATCGCGGCCGGGATGCCCAGGCAGGCGCATACCCGTTCCTCGGCCACGTCGCGCGCCTCGGACAGGTTCATCTGCTGCGGGTTGAAGCCGTATGGCTGCACATCGGTGGGTGCGCCCATGACCAGCGGCCCGCCCCGGTTATCACCGCCGAATGCCTGTTTGAACCAGGTCTTCGTGGCTTCCACGTCCTCGGGCGTGGGCATGGCGCCGGCCTTGGGGCTGATCACCACGCCGGGCACGCCCATGTTGCGCAGGAGGCTGGCCACAAAGTTGCTGCTCTCAAGGTCGGAGAAGATCTCGCGCAGCACCCCGTCCAGCGGGGACAGACCCCGCCGCAGGTTGCGCGGATCGATACCATGGCGGAAATGGACCACGTCCTCAGGCGCCAGCCTATGGATTTCGCCGTTGCCGGGCCGGTATTCGTAATGGCTCAGGAAAGCGCTGCCGTCCTCGGGCGCCTGCTCCTGGATCATCCAGTGCGGCACGTACCACAGCTCGACCGGCTGCCCCGCGCCGTTGCGCACGATCAGCCAGTATGCGTTGCCCGCGATCAGGTAGCTGAGGATCGTACCCGCCCACAGTGCGATATCGCCATAGAACGGGTTCGGACTGGCAATCAGCGTCAGCATGGGGTGGTCGAGCAACTCCACCACCTTGCCGCCGCGCTTGCGCTGGCGCAGAGCCAGGCGCGCCTCGGGCAGCGAACGCTGGATAAAGAACACCGGCGCGGTGACCACCGACGAATCGAGCCCGTCGCCCACCTCCTTGCGGTAGTCGAAGCGGGTGCGCTTCATCAGGCCGAAGAACTGCATCGGTCGCCCGCCATGCCGCATGGCCTGGAAGGCCTTCACCGCGTCGGTGATCGTCTTGGTCAGCGCATTCATGATGGTATCCAGTTCTCGTCGATAGTCGGTCCGGTGGATCTGCCCGTGAATGCTGGCTGGCCATTCATTGGCCGCCAGGGCGCGGCCTGCCGGCCACCGGCCGCATGGATCGCCAGCGCCAGCGCCCAGAAGCGGTCACTGTGCCCGTCAGGCGTGCGTTCGGCGGTGAAGCGGATGTTGCCGGCTGCCGTGGTCTGCTTGGTCACGGCGCGCAGGTCGGCGCGGATCTTCTTGTCGTAGGGCAAGCGCAGGGTGCGGTCTTCCATCCGGCCGCGCAGGGGATAGGCCAGTTCCTCCTTCACCCGCGCGGTGAAGCTGACGCCCTCGACGGAGTATTTGCCGAACTTGGCTTGCGCATCATCCGCCCAGCCAATGCCCAGGCCCGTGCTGTCGATGCAGACCCGGCCGCCCGATGCGATAGCCCGGGCGAACCATGGCCACAGCACCTTCTCCTGCTCCCCCTTGGGCATGTTCTGCAGGCACTCGACGTGTCGGGTATAAAGCACATCGCCCAGCAGCTCGGTCACCCAAAGGACGGTCAGATCCTTCTTCCGGCCGATGTCCACGCCAACATACAGCGTGCCGCCCTCGATCTGCTGCCAGTTCGCATCGCCACCATATTCGCAGGCGGCGATCAGGTCGTATTCCAGGAAGGCCGCGTCATCATCGGCAGGCTGGCACATGTATTCCTGAAGGAAGCTCTCATCATCGGCGCAGCCGCTCTTCACGAAGTCGAAATAGGCTGCCTCGTCCATGTCCTGCTGTTCGGCATCGGCCGGCAGGCTCTGCTGCAGCTTCCACAGGAAGCCCTGGTCCAGCGCGTCCTGCAGCGTGACCGTGTGCAGGCTGATCTTCTTCGGGTTGCCGCTTTCCTTGATCTCGCGGACCAGCTGGTTGAAGAAATTGTGGCTGCCACGGTGGGTGCTGATCAGCTCCATGTTGCCGCCCCAGGTGATGCCCGGATAGGCAATGGCCCACAACTTGCGCGGGTCCGGGTGCAGTGCGAATTCGTCCAGGATGCGCCCGCCGCGCTTGCCTGCCTGCGCATCCGGGTTGGACGACATGGAATTGATGCGCTTGCCGCTGGTGAACCGCAGGACATAGGCCGTCTGCTTGGTGGCCTCGTCGATCACCTGCTCGCCCATGTCGCGCGCCGCCATGTCCAGCACGCCGGTGAAGAGCTTGCAGTCCTCCAGGAACAGCCGCGCCTGGATATCATCGCGGCTACTCACCCACTGGTCGTGCCGCGCACCCACCTTGCCGGTGCGGGCGACGGCGGCATAGGCGGTGGACCAGGAGATGCCGATCTGGCGGCTCTTCTCCATCAGCTTCAGGCGCGCCTCGTCGGCAATCCACGCCCCCTGGTAAGGCAGGAAGATCGCGCCCGGGTTGGCGGGGATGATGCGCGCGTTACCCATTGGCCGGCACCGTCGCCCGCAGGCTCAATTTGGCGCCGGCGCTGCTCACCTTCCCGTCGCGGGTGAAGTTCACCACCACGACCCAGCCATTGGCATAGGTCGCCTTCATTCGCCGCCAGTGCCGCCCGTCATGGCTGCCGGTGATGGACTGCGGCTCCTCGCCCTCCTTGGCGACCGGCATCATCTCGTGCAGCGCCTGGGCCAGATCGGCGATCTGCACCTGGTCCAGCGTCAGCTGGTGGATCGAAGGCCGGCGCTTGCGGACCATCAGCCCACACCCAGCGCGCGGTTGATCTCGGCCAGCGTCTCTTCCGAAACGCCGGCCTTGCGGCCCACCTCGTTTACCGCCGCCGCCTTCTTCCTGTTTTCCTCCTCGCGCTCCAGCTTCTGCCGGGTGTCGAGAGAGTCAGCCCGCGACTTGACGGCATGCCTGAGGCTGACTGCCAACTCTTGCAGCGCCTTCGATGAAAGCTCACCCTTTTCAAGACGCTCGACTATCGCAACCTTGAGCATCTCACCGATCATGATGGTGACATTATCCGCACCTTCCGGCCCGAGCTTGGCAGTCAGCTCGGCCGCCATCTTGCGGGCTTCGTCGTGCCTGCGAAATTCATGTGCGGTACGGATCGAATGGCGTCCGAATGAGGACCGGCTGACCGGCTGAATGCCTTTGGCGACAAGGCGGTCGTTGAACTCGCAGAAGATCATGTTGGCCGGCAGCTTGCGCTCGCGCAGCTGGTCGTTCGCCCAGGCCACGTCGATCATCGCCTCATCGGGCAACAGATCGAAAGACGACAAGCGCCCTCGGCCTTCTCGGCTTTGCTCGGTCATTCGTCACCTCTCCAAACCGCTTCCAGATGATCCATGTCCCGGTGGTTGGGATATGCGCCAAGGTGGCGCCCGACGCGTCGCCACCACACGAGGAAGCACAGCAGCTTTCCCCAGTAGCGGAGGTGACGGATGCCCCAGGCCCGCTTCATCAGTCGATGTCCGAAGGGCGGCTGACGCCTTCCAGCACCGCGCGCTGGTCCACGTGGTTCCGGCCGGTCTCGGTCAGCTGGGCGAACAGGGTTTCCCCGGCCGGCGTCATCACGATCGCGCCCAGCTGCTCCAGCTTGCGCAGCTGGGTCCGCACCCAGTCGCGATCGACGCGCAGGCCATAGGCATCCAGCACCCGGTGCAGCATCAGGTCGCTCATCCGCTCATCGGGCTGCCGGCGCAGCTCGCGCAACAGGTACATGCGGGCATCCGCCGCCAGCGAGATGGCCAGCTGTTCGCGGATCGACTTGTCACTCACTTGCCCAGTCCTTTCTCGATAAGCATCCGCTCGATGCGGTCCACGCTGCGGAAGGTGCGCTCGGCCAGCGCTTCCACCCGTTCGATATCTTTGGCGGTGGCGGCCTCGCTCTTCAGCTCCTCCAGCTCCTGCTCCACGTGGCCCACGCGGGTGCTGAGGTTGGAAACCTTGGTGGAAAGGCCGCTCACCTGCTTGCCGAGCGTGCCGGTGCTTTCCGGGTTGGCGCTGCCGCCCTTCCAGATGGCCACACCGATGCCCAGGATGATCACTGCTATGATCAGCAGCTCCACGATATTGCCGGTCACTGCCGATCTCCGTCTTGAGGGGTGCTTCCGTTGGTTGCTCTGGCGCGGCTGAGAAGGCCGCGCACGAAGTCCTGCGCCTGCGCGCCCAGCACCTCGATCAGCGAATAGCCGCTGAAGCCAAGGCCGATGGAAACCACGAAGGCGAACAGCCAGCCGGGGCGCGATTCGATGATCCACAGCTCCACCAGGATCAGCATGATCGCGCTCACCAGGCCGAACATGGTCCAGCTCAGCTGCGCCTCTCCCCGGCGCGCCAGCGGGCGAGACAGGGCAATGCCCAGCAGCCCCAGCACGCAGGTCACCACCGGGATCGGCACACCGCCCGCGATCACCACCGCCATGTCGCCGGGTGAAACCTCGCCGATCGTGGGCGCGGGCATCACGGCCGAGACCGCCAGCGATGGCAGCCAGCCCAGGATGAACTTGTGGAAGGCGACAGGCTCGATCATCGCCATGCCATCGCGGCCGCGATCACCGCCGCACCGAAGCCCAGGGCAAAGCCCAGGAGCAGGATCAGTAACTGCGAGATCATTGCTGCTCCCCCGGACCATTCATGTCGATCGACAGCAGCCCGCGCGCCCAGTCCTGCAAGCGGATGAGCTTGTTCGTGTTCTCCTCGGCCTCGGTCAGCTGGCCGGGAAGCGCGGCAAGAAGCGCGTCACAGTCGGCGGCTCCAAAAGCGCGGCATCGGGCGGTGAAATCACCGGGCACTGGCGCTGCGCCGCTGTCACTTCCACCTGCGGCGGCGGCGTGGGCAAGCCGCTGGCGCAGCTGCTCAGCAGCAGCGCGGCTGTCAGCAAGATCAACCTGGTAGGCACGCTTGGTCTCCTCGATAACTCTGGCCTGCTCGCGCTCCACGCGGGCAGCGTTCTGGCGGTCCATTTCAGCGGCGCGGGCGCGCTGGCGGCGCACATTGGCGATGACCTGGTCGTGGGCCTGCTGCCACTTGCCGGCAGCCTCCTGCCAGGTGGCGGACGCGGTCTGCCATTTGTTGCGCTCGGCCCGCAGCTTCGGATCAATGAAGAACTGGTGCGCCGCCACGTGCAGGGCGAACAGCAGCAGGATGGCGCGCACCGGCTTGTCGAGCAGCCAGTCCTGCGACCTCACTGCGGCATCCCACAGCCATTTTGCCGGGGTCAGGAACAGCTTAGCCAGCCAGGCCATCACGCCCGCCCCATTTCATCGGCGCGGCGCAGCCAGCCCTTCAGGAACCGTTGCTGGCTCGGGTCATTGGCCACGATCGCACGGTAGCGGGCGCGCGCTGCCTCGCGGTAGGCTTCCACCAGTGCTGGCAGGCCAAGGCCCGGATGCTCCAGCACTGACAGAATCCGCAGCCGGGTGATCGGGCCAATCGCCCCGTCAACCTTCAGCCGCTTGAAATCGGAAACATGGGCGCCGCAGGAGTTGATGGCCCGCTGCAGCAGCTTCTTTGCCGCCACCAGCCCGCTGTTCACCGCCTGGTCGAACAGCATTTCGCCGATCGGGGCGGGGAAGGTGTCGGCCTCAAGCGGCTTCCAGAAATAGTAGTGGTAGATCCACGCCGCGTCCTGCTTGTTCAGCCGGCGGATGTCGCGCCCGTCGATGTCGCCATCCATGTCCAGGTCGAAGTCGAAGAACCGGTCCTGGTCCAGGTCGATCTTGCCTGCCGTGACCAGGAAGCGCAGCGAGATGCCGTATTTCGTCTCGCCGCCCCGGTCGGCCGGGTCATTGGCATGGCCACCCTCGATGCCCAGCACGTTCCGCAGCGCCTTGACATAGCGCGCGTCGTAGCCGCGCACGACATCATCCCAGGTCGAAGGCCGAACGGCGGGGGTTTCAGAGGTAGACGATGAGGGCGTTGTCATTCCCCGCTTGTGGCGGGGGTGGGCTTGTCACTCGCCCCGGACCGTGGTCCGGGCGCACCCGTCAGAACAGGCTCAGCTGGTTGTCGTGATGAGCGGACCGCTCCTGTCCGTCAAGGGCTTGCAGCGCAGCGCGGCGGCGGCGAATGCCGCGGATGGTGTATCTGGTGGCCAGTGCAATGTCACGTTCGGACCAGCCTTCACGCAGCAGGCGGTCCACTTCGGCCCGGCGCGCGGCCTGCGGATTGGCCGGGCCAACCGGCAAATCGATGCGCATCCCGCCAACGCCACAGGTCAGCCGGTCCGCGATGGCCCGCGCTGCCGCAACGCCCAGCAACTGGCTCAGCCAATGGTCGGCATCGGGTTCGGGCGGAAGATAGATCTGGGTGCCGCCACGCGCCTCAGCCAGCTTCAACGCGGCGTCATAACCCGCCACCGCTGCAACTTCGGCCAGGACGTGGGGCAGGCGTTCAGCCACGGGCCGGGCCTACCCTGCCAGGCCGCAACGCCATGGCTGTTTCGTGCGGGCTGCGCTCTTCGAACATGGTGGTGACGACGTCCCCACGCACCACGAAGACCAAGCCATCGGCGCGGATGACATAGTCCGCCGCGCTGATGCTGCGCGCGGCCTGATGGGCACGCGCCAGCGACTGGCTGAGCGAGGACCGCAGGGCCTCCACGTCCAGGCTGCCCGTCCGCTGGAGGAAGCGCAGCAGCGCGTGGTCACTGACGCCCGGCCCCGTCATGACAGCACCGGACAGGGCGCTTCCTCCGACGGCTGAGCCTGCGGCATAGACCAGGCAATCATGTTGTCTAGATCGGCGAACACCTGCTCGATTTCGGCCCGGCGTTCCATCAGCCTTTTGGCGAGGCCCTCGGTGATTCCACCTTCGGCACCAATGCGGCCCAGTACGGTGGTCAGGTCGGCCAGTGCGGCCAGCTCGGGCGTCGGGTGAAGTTTCCCCTGGTTGTCGGCAAATGCCTGGGCAATCTTAGCCATGCTTGTCTTCCTCTGCGGTTGCGATGTTGGGATTGGCCTCGCGCAGCTTGCGGCCCAGCGCGCCGGCTAGTGCGGCAAACGCTTCGGCCTGGTCGGCGGGCGAGCTGACGATGTCGGGCAGGCGAATGCCGCACAGCTTCCATGCGGCATCGGCCAGCGTCCACTTCACGGGGGCCACCTGCAGCTCCTGCAGGCGGAACAGGATCTGTTCGCACAGGCCACGTTGCAGCAGCATGGGGTGGAGCCGCTTGCCCTTGGCATCGGACTGCCGCCAGCCGGCGCGCTCGGCCATTTGCTTCAGCGCTTCGATCAGCTTGAAGGAATCGGACTGGCGTGCCCACACCAGGCGCTCGCACTTGAGCTGCCGCCTGGCGAATGCCTCCAGCGCCTCTTCGCTGCCATTGCGCACCACGCCCAGCTGGTAGAGGCTGATCCACAGCGCGCGGGCCTTCCGGGCGCTGGGATGCTGCGCGGTGGGCTTGCCGTTGCGGGAGGGCAGTGGCTTGAAGCCCTTGGCCTTCAGCGCGCCGATCACGCGCTCCAGCTCCGCTTCGGTGCATTGGGTCAGGCTCTGGTGCTGGGTGAGGTCCAGCAGGATCTGGCGATAGTCGTCCTCGTCCATGGCCAGCTGCTTTTTGGCGACATGGATCTTGGCGATTAGCGCGCGCCGATGCTGGCTGGCCCGGTCAAACGTGGCGGGAACTCCCTTGCTTACTGCGTACATGCGCTGTGCTCCTTCGGATCGAACCGGTCGCACAGGCCAGCGAAGGCCGGGTCGCGCTCGCGCAGACGCGGCGCGACCACCTTGACCATGTGCATGATCGTGGTGTGATCGCGGCCCCCAAGCAGCCGGCCGATCTCGGGGTAACTGAAGATTGTGTGTCGATGCATGATCACCACGAACAGCGTCCGGGCGCGGACCAGGCGCGCCTGCCGACGGTGGCTGATCAGTTCGTTGCGGGAGACATCGAGCCACCCTTCCACGAAGCGGAAAGCCCGCAGCACCACCGGATTGAGGAAGATTTCGTCTCCGGCCATGTCAGCCCTCCACCGCCACTGCGATGGCCAGCAGGCCGGCCAGCAGACATAGCAACCATGGGAAGATCGCCACGAACTGCTGGCACTCCCGGGTGGCAGCGCCGCGCCCGAATTCGCTGTCGAATTCGCGCACGGCCACTGCAATCAGGGCGGCCAGGCGCTTCACGACTGCACCCGCGCGCTCAGCTGCGCCCAGGCGTCCGTCACGTGCTGGACGGTCATTTCGGTCTGATCCGCCATGGCAAGCATGGTCGCCATTTCCAGGGTGAAGGTCGCCCCGCGCAGCCCACCTGGCTTTCGCGCGATGATATCGACCTGGCGGGCAACCTCCTCGTCGTGCACGCGCCAGGCCTCCAGCAGGGCCTCGATGTCCTCCTTCAGCGGAAAGCTGCGCACCAGCTTCTGCGCCTGGCGGCTGAACAGCTGGGCAAACACGGCGGCGCGGTTGCCACCTTCAAGCCGCTGCTGCACGCTCTCGTTCCCGAACAGGGCAATGCCCATGCCGGTGGTATCGTGCCAGGTGCGGATCTCCTCCAGCGCCTTTTCGGTGAGGTGCTGCGCCTCGTCCAGGATCAGCAGCGGCGATTCCAGTGCCTCTGCCATCCGCTCGATGCGCATGGTCAGCACGTAGGGAGCTCCTGTCGCGTTCAGGTCACCCATGGCTTTGAGGACCTTGTGCTGGATGGCGAACACCCCGCTGGCCGAAGGCGAACAGGTGACCAGGAACACGTTGGAATTGCAGGCGGCATAATGACGCGCAGTGGTGGTCTTTCCGAGCCCAGCGCCCATCGCCGCCGTCACGATACGACCTTCCTGGGCGCGCCGCAGCAGGTAGATCAGCTTGTTGCTGGTGGCAGTCGGGAAGTAACCGGGGATCTCCGGCAGCTCGACGCGCAGCATGGCCTGCGAAGCCAGCGTCTGGCGATAGCGGAAGACCGCCTCGGCCAGAGGAACTTCGTTACCGGTATAGCCTTTGGGCGTACCGAACTGGCTCAGCGTGCCTACCTTCAGCCCCAGGCGAGTGGCGATCTGGCCCCAGCTTTGCCCGCTCGACCGCTTGTACTCGATCAGCCAAGTGCGCTGGTCGTCAATGTCGATAGGCTGGTCTTTGGGATCGTTCATGCTACCTGTTCTCCTGTTCATCACCATGGACAGGCGGCCCGCGCGGCTCATCACTTCCGGCGCGGGCCGCCAAATCAGTCGTCGTCTCTCACCAGTTTCAGCAGCTTGCCGAGTGTGCGGTCCTCCCGCTCCAGCGCCTCATGGCGTGTCTGCTGCTGGACGGTCTCGATCACCCTTGCGGCGGCAGCTCCGCCGTTCCGGCCACGCACTCGCACAGGACGGATCACGGTCGGCTCCGGCACCGGGGCCTTGCGGGCGGCTGCCTGCAGCGCGGCCACTTCCTCGGCGCGCATCAGGTCTTCAGCTTCGGCCGCTTCGCGAACACGGCGGCGGTAATCAGCGAGGCGCTTGGCCGTGGACTTGGCACCCTCCACGTCCAGGAAGCCGGAATCGTCGAGGATGTGGGCCGAGCACAGGAAGCGACCATCGTCCTGGGCATAAAGGTGCACGTCGCCGTGCAGGTCTTCAGGGTCGAAGCGCACGGTCACCTTCTGGCCAGCCAGACGGCCGCAATCGGCAGACCAGTAGCGGTTGCCGAACAGGCTGATCTCGCCCGTCTGGCGGTTCACCGTCTTCTGCTCGGCGGCCAGCAACGCCATGCGCAGCTGCTCCGGCGTTGCCTTGCTGATCGGCGCGGCGGCATAGCTGGCGGCGAACACCTCGTCGAAGCTGCGGCCGTTGTAATCGCGGCCACGGCGGCCGGTCCGGGCATTGTGGATGGCGATGCCCTCGGCCACGTGGGCCTTGAAGTCCTCCCATCCCATGGCCCGACTGGCGTAGTTCTCGGGCTTCGCCATCGGGTTGTTCCCGGTGTAGGCACCCTCGGTTGCGGGATGGCGGCTGATCGTGTCGCACAGGTCGCGGAATGCGCGCTCGATCGGCTTGGACTGACCGCGATAGGGCAGGGCCCAATGGATCTGGATGCCCAGCGCGGTGAGGAGGCCCGTGGGTTCCTCCTCCTTCACCTTGAAGCGGAAGCGGGTCTTCGCGCCGCCGCTGAGCCACTTGCTGGCAAAGCCGCGCCCGTTGTCGAGCACACAGTGGACCGGGATACCCCAGTTCTTGAACAGGTCGGCAAAAGCGAGCCGGGCCAGCGCGGCGCTTTCCGCATCGCCAATGCGCCAGGCCAGCACCTTGCTGCTGCGCACATCCTGCAACGCCACCATCATGGGGCGGATCGGTTTGCCGGTCTCCGGATGCTGGACGAAGACGTCGAACTTGTGGCCGTCGATGTTCACGCACTCCAGCGCGTGCAGCTGGGTAACGTCGCGCCGCTGGGCGGGGACGCTGCGCCGCAGAGCCTCCTGCCCCTCGCGCTTCAGCTTGATGACAGCAGGGTCGATCTCCCGCTCCAGGCGACGCCTGAAGGTCCTCTCAGAAGCCATTAAGAGGCCTCTTTCCGCCGCCAAAGCAGCCGTGCGTTCATAGCAGCTGGTCAGCGTCGGTGCGCTCGGGCGGAGGAAGTCGCTCTTGAAGAGGTTCCAGAGCAGCGGATCAATATCGACGTTACTGCCGCCACCCTTGCGGCGCGGAGCCAGCGCGGGCAGCCGGTCAGACGTGGCAACGCCTTCCAGCGCGGCCATCCAGCCCCACAGGGTGCTTTTTCCCACGGCGTGGCGGGCGCTGGCTTCGGCAACGGCAGCCGTGCCCGTCATCCCGGCGTCGATCAGCAGCTCGATTTCGTTGATGATCGCGAGCCGCCGCTCGGCTTCCGCACGTACCTTGGCAGGCTGGCGTTCCAGCCATGCCCAGGTCGCGGCCCGCTCGGCTTCGGCGGCGGGTTCTTCACCCTCTCCGGAAACGCCGCGCTTTGCCAACTCCAGACGCGCTTCAGGGGGCAACAGGCTAAGGTGAAACTCGAACCCGCCGCCACGGCCAGCGCGCTGGCGGGCCAGCGGCTCGCCCTCAACGGTCGCCCGCGTCGTCCAGCGTTCTTCCTGTGCCCGGCGGTTGATGGAACGCTTGTCGCCCGGCAGGCCGGGCAACTGCAGATCAGCTAGCTCGGCAGCGGTGAACCACTCGCGCGCGCCCACTTCTTCCAACTGGATTGCGCGCTCACCCACCGTTGTTCTCCCTGATCAGTGGGGCATCGCCCGCCAGCTTGCGGCGCTCGGCCTTCAGCTTCTCCATCTGCCGGTCGATCTGGCCCAGGCGGGCCGTCAGCACCTCGTCGCCCACCAGCAGGCCCGCGCCGATCCGGCGCATGATCGGGTCCAGCAGGTCATGGCGGCGCGTCACCACCACCAGCGCCAGGGCGCGGGACATGGGCACCTTGTGGCCTTCGCGTGCGGGGCTGGAATAGGCATCCAGCATCGCCCGGCTGACATCTTCATCCACCAGGCGGCTGACCTCGGCCGCCAGCACTTCGCGCGGGCGATCGTCGCTGTTCAGCATAGTGGCCACCATCTCGCAGATGGCCCGCTCCAGCCCCGCGAGGCTGCCTGCGCTGCTGTCCAGCGTGGGTGCATCAAAGCAGAAGCCCAGCTGGGCGGGGTGCGGTTTGGCCTTAGGCATGAGCGACCCCCGCGCTGGGCGCGCGCCGGTCAAAGTTCCACCGCACGGGCGGCTTGCTGGGCTCAGGCGCTTCTTCCACCAGCAACCGTTCGATCAGCACTTCGACATGCGCGTTGCCCGCATCGGTCAGACGGAACTCGTCGCCCACCGCTTCCAGCAGGCCCTGCGCCACCAGGCGCGCGCGCATCAGCTGAAATTCGGCGGCAGGGTCAGCCATGGCCCACCTCGGACGCGGCCTCGAAGCCGTGGTACCGGGCGATCTGGATCACTTCCTCGGCCAGCTTCGGATCTCGCTTACCGCTCACGCGGTACGTGCGGATCTGTGCTTCGCGGTCCACTACATCCACCAGGATGCAGCGACGCTTCAGGTAGGCGATCGCGGCCGTCAGGCGTTCACGCCGGGTTGCAATCGGGCAGGCGGCAAGCGTGGCCATTCAGTCCCTCATCATCCAAGGTTGATCGTTCCGCGGCTCCGGCTCGGGAGCCATGCGCGCGGCAATTTCGGCAGCCCGGCGTTCAGCCTGCGCGCGAAGGCGCGCCTGGGTGGATTCCAGCTTTTCCCACGCGGCGCGGCGCCGTAGTTCGGCCTCGGCCTGGCGCGGGGTGCAGCCCAGCTGCTGCGCCAGCAGGAAGGCGGCGCGGTGGTGGCGGTAGTGTTCGGCGATAGAGCGGGCCATCACAGCGGCCCTCCCACGGCAATGAAGCGCAGCGGCTCGCCCTCCGGGCTGTAGGGAATCGGCACCGGACAGAGCAGTTCGATGGAGCGGGCCTTGCCCCGCATCCACCTGATGAGACCCCGCTCTGCCAAGGCTTCAGCCGCACGGTGGGCACCGCCCTTTTTGCCACTGTAGACGGCATCGGCGATCTCAAGGAAGCTGGGGCTGTAGCCCTTCGCCTGCTGGAAACCGGCCACGTACCGCAGCAGGTCGGCCTGCCTGGGCGTGGGTGAGTAGGCCATCAGAAATGCCCTCCCTTGGGTCGTTTCGCTGATTGGATCAGGGCCTCCACGTGCTTGCGCGACACGCCCAGCCGGCATGCGATCACCGCAGGCGGCACTCCGCGCGTGGCCAGCGCCAGTGCGGCGGCAGAGGTGGGGACGCCGGTCATTGCGCCAGCTCCGGGATAGGGCGGATGCTCCGGCCACGCGGCGGCAGCCAGACAGTGCGGGTATCGCCGGGCAGCAGCGCCTTGCGCTTGTCCCACACGATCCAGCAGTAATCGGTCATCCCGCCGCGATAGGCACGGTTGCCCATGGCCTCGATCCGGTCGCCGGGCGGCATGCTGGGGCGCTGGGTCAGGTGCAGCACCGCAATGGGCGGGTGTTCGGTGAACAGGGCGTAGCGCGCCTGGCTGGCAAGCCACTTGCTAGGCAGCAGCGCGCAGACCCGCATGGAGCTGAGCTTCAGCGCGTGGCGGACGATCGCCTCGCTGATCAGCATCCAGGAATATTCGGCAAAGCCCTTCCGGTAGGAGTAGGGCGGGTTGGTGATGATGCTGCAGAACGCCGGGTCCCGCTTCACTTCGAGAAAATCACCGCCCTGGAAGTGCGGCCGCTGCTCGAAGTCATCCCAGGCGACGTTGCAGACGATGTCGCCCAGGTAGATCCGGCCGGCAAAGCCGAACTGCTCTACTGCCGATCCGATGTGGCCATAGCCCGCGCACGGGTCCCAGATGCCGAGCCCCGCAGCCTTCTCGGCCTGCAAGCCACCCAGCGCCTGGACCAGCTGCACGGTCACCCACTGCTCCTCGACATACCAGTCGTAAGGGTGCCGCTTGCTGACCGCATCGGAGGAGATTTCACCGCGCATCAGGCAGCACTCCCCGGGGCATCTGTGGGCGCGGGGCGCAGCCACAGCAGGCCACCCACGTAGAGGTTGGTTCGGAAGCAACGGCGCTGGTGATCCAGGCCGATGGCGATCTGAAGGTTGGGCCAACGGCGCTTCACAGCATCCGCTCCCGCTTCAGCAGGGCGATCTCGAACAACCAGCCAAGCCAGAACAACTGGACGGTCCAGCCCTCGTAATCGCCGTCGGTCTCGCCTGCGGCGGTGCCCACGATTGCCATGCGCGGAAGCCAGCTCATTCGCCGGTCTCCCCGTCCAGCAGCGCGCGCAGCTGCGCGCGCTGGCCATCGGTCAGCAGGCCAACGAAGCGCGGCAGGTAGGCACGCTGGGCATTGAGCGAGAGGCGCGACCAGCTGTCGCTGATCGTGTTGGTGAACTTCACATCCTTTGGTGGCGGCGGGGCCTTGGGCCGCGCGAGCTTGGCCAACACCAGCGCATCTTCCGCGCCGATCTCGCGGTCAGCCAGCAGCACTTCGATCACACGGCGGCGGTGCTTCTCGTCCTGCACCTGCGCGATCAGGCGCAGCTGGCTGGCGTTCTCGCCCACCACCGGATGGTTGGCCAGCGCCTCGGCATGCTCGGGGAAGGGCTCGATCAGCATGCGGAAGAGCTGCAGATCGTTGTGGATCGAGCGGCGGGACATGCCCAGCGCCTCGCCCACCGATTCCTCCCAGCCGTATACGTGTGCAAACTTTGCACACGTATCGCCGACCTCTTCGGTCAGGGCCTCGCTGGCGCGGGTTTCGCCGTGCTTCACCTTGTCCCAGCGGGCCTTCACCGCCAGCTTGTGCTGGCTCAGTTCTCCATGTTCGCGCGCGATGCGCTCCTGCGCTGCCTGCACCAGCGCGGCGGTGAACTTGGCCCGCTCGATCGGCCCCAACGGGCGGCGGTGCAGGTTCTCGCTGGCTTCCAGGTCGGCGAAGTCTTCCGGCTTGCCGACCACTTCCAGCGCATAGACGGTGATGCCTTCCAGCTTTGCCCCTTCCAGGCGGTGCATGCCGGTCACCAGTCGCCACGGCTTCTTGCCCTCGGCCAGCACGGTATCCACCGGCTTGCTCGGCAGGTTGCGCACCACCTTGATCGGGTCGCGCTGGCCATCCACGGCCATCAGACGTCCCAGCGCCGCAGCTTTGTCTTGGTGCAGGAAGCCGATGCGCTCGGGCACCATGATGTGGGCGGGGTCCAGCGCCATGACCTGGGCGTTGGCAAAGAACGGCGGGTGGCTGTTCATTCCGCACCCCCACTTAGACGGTGCGCTGCCTCGTCGGCCCGGTTAGCCTCTTCCTCGTCATCCAGGGAAGGAAGCGTGCCGTGCCCAAGTCCGTTGAAGATCGCCTTGCGAAAATTGAGGATCGCCTCGATTTTTTCGATGTCCGGGTCGATGCCCTGCACGGCCTGGTCAGCGCGCAGCTCGCCATCCTGGAAGGTGAATTCCCCGGCATCACCCGCAACGCCAGAGACGTCTCCGTCGCCGTCATGACCCGCCGCGGCATTGACCGCCTGGGCGCACTGCAGGGCGCGCTCGACGCGCTTGTCGATGACGTCCAGCAGCTCCGTGATCTGCCGGCGAACGATTGATGCCCGCTCAGCTTCGAATTCGAGCAGCAGCTTGCGCGCCCGGGCAAACCCGCCGCGCGATGCGTAGATATCGACCTCGCTCATGCAGCCACCGCCTTCCGGCGTTGGGAAAGCCGCTTCGCGTCTTCCGCGTCGATCTTGTCGAGCTCGCGATAGATCGCCTCGATCGAGTGCAGGTTGGCCCCGACCGGTTCAGGGTTCCGAGGGCTCTTCCTCCATTTGAAGAAGGTGTCGGGGTGAATGCCCGCTCTACGGCAGAGGCTCGCGATGGACACCCGCGATGCCTTGGCGCGTCGCTCGATGTCTCGAATGATCGATTGCTGGTCCATGATCGGAACAATATCCGATTTAATTCGGTCCTTCAACCGAGATTATTCGGATATTGGTTCGGGCGCTGCTTTGTTAGCCGTGCGCCATGTCGGGCATAGAAAAAGACGCTGCGCTGATCAGGGAACTGACCACGTTCGCGCGCGTCACCGTGACCGAGGTTGCCAAGAAGGCGAAGCTCGATCCCGAGACGCTGCGCAAGCCTTTGAAGGGACTGACCGACAATCGCCTCAGCCAGCGCACCATTGAGAAGCTGAGAGAAACTTACCCGACTTTCCCTGGCTGGCCCGCTTACATGGGCCTGCAATCGCTAAACGATCGGCAGCAGGAATATCGATACGATGACGCTCCTGGCTCGTCGCGATCACTTCCAACTTCCACTGCCGACTCGGATATCGTTCGCATCGCCGCGATCGACCTGAACTTCGGCCTGGGCGCGGCCTTCATGGATCAGGAGATCATGGAGCCGCAGGCAGAGACGCTGTCATTTCCCAGGAGCTGGTTGCGCCAGATCACGGACAGCCCTCCCAGCCAGCTTTACTGGACCCGCGGCGTCGGCAATTCCATGGAGCCGTCCATCGGTGATGGCGACGTCATCCTGATCGACCGGTCCAAGGTCGGCTCCACCTTCGGCGATCTGTATTGGGCCATAGCCTACGGCCAGACCGGCATGATCAAACGCCTGCGGCCAATGCCCGATGGCAGCGTCAAGATCCTCTCCGATAACCAAAGCGTTCCGCCCGAAGTTGCCTATGATGGCGAGCTCCACATCTTCGGTCGGGTGATCGCGGTCGTACGGCGTCTGTGAGCGTCGTTCACTTCAGAGAGATGCCGGACGAGGCAATTCCTTGCATCCGCGAGGCTGTGGTGACGCTGGGATATTTTGACGCCGCCCGTGCCGACGACTTGGTTGATACCTTCCGAATGATCTGGCCGAAAGGCCTGTCTGCTAACTCTCTCCTCCGATGCGACATCGAGGAATTACTAACTGACAAAGGCCGGGCAGACCTGCAGCACGCCTGCAAAGCCACCTCCTTGCGCATCCTCTTTAACCTGCGCCGAGCTGAATTTGATGCGGCGGAAAGCAGCTGGGCAGTGTTCTGCGAGCATGTCAGCTTGGCTGCATCGGTAGAGGCCTGTTGCGTGGAAAATCGGGAGCGCAGCGGGTTGGTAGTGCATCGCCTTGATCGGTTCGCTCTGCCGCTTCCTGGATGCTCTTCTGAGTGGTGCCCATGTCGCTGGGATTATGCCTCGGACCCGCCCTAAAATTCTGCCCCACTTCGACCGATCACCCCATGCACCCTGGACGCGGTTGATCCAGCCGAAGGTAGCGGAATTCAGCCATTTTCCGCCAAGTGGGGCAAGAAATCGGAACTGGGACACCCTTTGCCCCACTTTCGGACCACCTTAAGCGGTCGTGAGAGCCCTCTCAGAGCCCCATTTTTGGCTGTTTTCCGCCACTAAGAAGGTGTTGGCCCCGAATGCCCGCATTTGTGCCAGGAGGCCCGTTTGGCTGTCTAAATTAGGCATCACTCTAGACAGTCTTGCCGAAGCCCAATTTTTTGGCGCTCCACACGGAAACCACGGTTTTCCGCCATTTCCGGCCCGCCTGATCCCGCCTAATCCCGGATAAGCCCGCCCAGCCGCACTCTAAACGGTCCTGTCAACTAACAGCCAGGCATGTGCCAACAGCCCTCAACCCGCGCGCATGATACGAGGCACAGCCGGACGCGGCGCGGGGATGCGCCCTGCCGCTGCCTGCCTCCCACCCGGCCCCTCGCATCATGCACGGGCAGGCTCTCGGACGGCACCGCCCCGGCGGGCCATTGGTGCGGCACCATCAGCCGCAAGGGCATGACGGCGGGCCCAGTGCGAATCCCCCCACCCCATGCCAGGTCCCGCGCCGATCCACCAAGGGATGGAGCCGCAGCCGCCCGCAAGGGGAGCGGCCCGGCCATGTCGCCTGTTCCCTTTGCCCGCCTGCCCCGGCGCCACCCGGCAACGGTGCGGGCCATGTCGGCCGCTTACGGTCCCCTGCCCGGCGCATCGGCGCGCACTGGGCCGGTCCAGCATGGGCTTTGCGCAATCGATGCTGCATGTCATGCTGCGCACAATGACCTGGGAGGGGAGACAAACGATGCATACGATCCGCCACGCCATCACCGCCGCCGCCGCCGCCACTGCGGCCCTCGCCCTATCGGCCTGCCAGCAACAGGCTGCCGCGCCCGATGCCGCCATGCAGCAACTGGCTGACCGGGTGGCCATCGAGGATCTGGTGGTCGGGTATTACGCCAACCTCGGCGGCGGCGATGCCCACGCTTACGATACCTATTTCACCGATGACGCCGTGCTGGACGTGAACGGCGTGGTCGCCAACGGTCGCGACGAGATCGCCGGCATCTATGAAGGGCTGGCGGAGGATGAGACCAGCGCGGGCAATGGCGAGGGGCCGTTCCGCATGATCCTGTCCAACCCGGTGATCACGGTGGATGGCGATACGGCCACGGCCAGCTTCATCTGGACCGGCATCCGCAACCCCACCATCGGCGGCCCGCCGGTGTTCGTGGAACAGGGCCGCGAATACGACAAGTTGGTGAAGGTGGACGGGCGTTGGAAGTTCACCCAACGCGTCGTCATCGCCGATAGCGGCCTGCCCGCCAGCATGAACGGCACCTGGCAGCGGCGCGAAGACTTCGGGGTGGATGACCTCTAGTCCGCCCCGTCAAACCAGCGCGTAATACCGCAGGCAGTTGCCATCGCTGCGGCGTTCGCCCACGCCCACGAACACGTGCTTGGTCAGCCAGTCGTGCTTGCCCACGGCGCATTCGAAGGTGGGGTTGCCGCGCAGGTAGTATTCGTCATGCGGCACCGGCTCGCCGTTGGCGAAGGCCCAGTCGCGCAGGCGCTGCATCGTGTCCGGCTTGCGGCCCCACAGGTAGCCCTTGTTGTTGAGCAGGATCACCGTGCCGTCATCCTCCTCCAGCAAATAGCGGGCATCGAACACGGCCACGTCATCCGGGCGGAAATAGGCATAGTCCCCGCCCGATCCGGGAATGGCCCGGCCCTTCAAGTGCGGGCCTTCAAACGTACCACCCTTCACCAGCACGGCGCTGCGCATGCCGCCAAAGGGGTGCGGGGCCATGGAATAGACTTCGGGGAACTGCAGGCGCACTTCCATCACGAATTCCATCCGCGGGTTGTCCAGCGTGGAGAACGGGGGGGCAAACGGGGTGGTATCGGAAAACTGGGTCATCAGGACAACTCGATCAGGCCGCCATCGACCAGCAGGTCGGTGCCGGTAATGAAACTGGCATCATCGCTGGCGAGGAACAGGACGGCTTTCGCCACTTCCTCGCTCTCGCCCATGCGGTGCATCGGGATGTTGGCGATCATCATCTCCTTCAGCCGCGCCACGTCCTCCGGACCCATGCCGGGGTTGCGGTGGAGCAGGGGCGTATCGATTGGGCCGGGGCTGACCATGTTGAGGCGGATCTTGCGTGGTAGCAGTTCCTTGGCGAACACCTTCATCGCCATCGCCAGCCCTGCCTTGGCCGCGGCATAAGTGCCGTTGCCTTCCAGCGGGCCATGCGCGCCGATGGAACCCGTGACGACAATCGCCCCGCCCTCACCCATGATCCGCACCGCCTTCTGCAGCGCGAACACGCAGCCCTTGAGGTTGATGGAATGGACGAAGTCCCAGTCGCTCTCGGTAATGCCTTCCAGCGGCGCGAAGCCGCCCACGCCCGCGTTGATATAGAGCACGTCGATCCGGCCATCGGCGGCCTCGATCGCCGCAACCACCCGCTCCGTCGCGGCGATATCGGCAATGTCGGCGGCATAGCCCACGCTGCCGGGTATGGAGGCGACGGCCTCGTCAATCGTCTGCTGGTTACGACCGGTCAGGTGGACCTTGCCCCCTTCCGCAGCAAAGGCCTGCGCGGCGGCCAGGCCCATGCCCGAATTTCCGCCCAGCACCAGCACGATCTTGTCTTGAAATCTCATCTCTCTCACCACCTCCGCCCATGCTGAGCTTGTCGAAGCATCTTGCCTGCCGTCCGCTTGCGTTTCGGCCCTTCGACAGGCTCAGGGCGAGCGGGCGTTGTACCTAAAGTGTCAGAACGGCGAATTGGGGTTGGGCCCGCCGTCCACCACGTCCTGCATCACGTCCCAATGCTCCGCGATCAGGCCATCCTCGATGCGGAAGATGTCGATCACCGCCCAGCCCTTGTCCCCCGGAAAGCGGCGCACGTGGTAGTGCACCGTCACGTGGTCACCGTCCACGAACATGCGCTTCACATCGTGCACGGCCTCGGGCGTTTCCGCCCGGATCATGTCGAGGAAGGCCTTCAGCGCATCGCGGCCCGGCGGGGCGAGCTGGCTGTGCTGGATGTAACCAGGCGCGATGAAGCGGTCCACGGCGGCGGAATCCATCGGGTTCAGGACTTCGGCGAACAGGCCCTGCACCAGGGCCAGGTTCGCCTGCTCCTGCGCGTCCCTGCTCATGCGGTCGCCGTTTGCGCCAGTTCGGCGGCGGGCAGTTTGCGCCCGCGCACCGCATCGGCGGCCTTTTCCGCCACCATGGTAACGGGGATGGCGGTGTTGCCGCCGGGGACAGTGGGCATCACGCTGGCATCGACCACGCGCAGGCCTTCCACGCCGATCACCCGGCAATCCTCGTCCACCACGGACCGTTCGCCCATGCCCATGGCGCAGGTGCTGGTGGGGTGCATCCCCACATAGCACGTGGCGCGGATCATCTCGTTCAGCTCCTCGTCGCTTTCCATGCCGGCAAAGGGCGGCCGTTCGGCGCCCACCAGGCTGGCCATCGGTTCGCTGCGATAGATCTTGCGCGCGGTGCGAATGGCGCGGCGCATCTGCGCCAGATCCGCCTCCTCCGACATGATGTTGAGAGTGACGGCCGCCACTTCGCGCGGATCGGCGCTTTTCAGTTCCACCCACCCGCGGCTTTCGGGGTGCAACTGGACGATCCCGGCCCAGAACACGTGATCCTGTTCCGGCTTGATGCCGGGGAACCATGTCTGCGCGTCAAACCGGATCGGGTTCACCATGATCTGCATGTCGGGCCGGTCCAGCCGGGGATCGGTCCGCACCACCACGTTGCAGCTGTTGAGCTGGCTGGCCATCGGGCCGGTTCCCGTCAGCGCCCAGCGCAATGCGCTCAGCGCCAGCCGGTCCCAGCGAAGCTGCCGGATGAAGGTCACCCGTTCCCTGGCTTCGAACTCCAGGCTGGCCGTGGGGTGTTCCTGCAGGTTGCGGCCCACGCCGGGGCTGTCATGCAGCACGGCAATGCCGTGTTCCTTCAGGTGGGCGGCCGGGCCGATGCCGCTGAGCATCAACAGGTGGGGCGAATTGTAGGCACCGCCGCACAGGATCACTTCCTTGCGGGCGCGCAGCAGGCGGGGGCCGTCCGGCCCGTCCACTTCCACCCCGATGGCGCGGCGGCCTTCGAACACGACCCGGCGGACCAACTGATGCTGGCGCACATCCAGGTTGCGCCGGCCAAGCGCGGGCTTGATGTAGGCGCTGGCCGAACTGACCCGGCGCCCGGCATCATCCACGCTCTGTTCGCCGCGGGCGAAGCCTTCGGGCACCGCCCCGTTCAGATCATCGGTGGTGGCAAAGCCGGCATTGGCGGCGCTCGCCATCATTTCCTCGTGCAGCAGGTGCGGGCTGTCGATCGGGCGGATGCGGACCGGGCCGCCCACGCCGTGATATTCGCTCTCGCCGCGCCAGGAATCCTCCAGCTTGCGGAAATAGGGCAGGCAATCGGCATAGGACCAGCCGCGCGCGCCCATCTGCGCCCACTGGTCATAATCGGCGGGATGCCCGCGCATGGCGAACATGCCGTTGATGGAACCGGACCCGCCCATCACCCGCCCGCGCGGCAACGGCAGCTGGCGCCCATTGAGATGCGGCTCAGGCTCGGTCAGGTAAGGCCAGTTGAACTCCGGCTTCGTCATCGCCCGCAGGAAGCCCAGCGGCATCTGGATATAGGGGTGATCGTCGCTGCCGCCGGCTTCCAGCAGCGCCACGTTGTCCTGCCCGTCTTCCGACAGGCGCGCCGCCATCACGCAGCCCGCGCTGCCCCCGCCCACGACGATGTAATCAAACTGCGCTTCGGTCATGCCATCCTCTGCCCCGCTCGCCCTGAGCTTATCGAAGGGTCCTTGCCGCCTTGCTAACGATCGTTACGATGGCTGGCAAGCTGAGGGATCAATGGGGAGGAAACCGGAAAATGACCCGCGAGGATTACGAACGTTACGCCGCCGCCTTCAACGCGCGCGATTACGATACCGTGTTCGATTTCTATGCCGAGAACCCGCGAATGGCCTTTTTCGGCATCGAGATCACCACGCGCGAGCAATTGAAGGCCTTCTACGGCTTCCTGCACTCCTACGTGACCGAGACGGTGACGGTCGAGAAATTCGCCTCCTCGGATGAGCTGGCGGCGGTGGAAGGGATCATCCGCATCGAGGCCTTTCGCGACCTGACGCGCGAGGCGCTGGACGCCAACGGGATGCAACAGTTCGCCCCGATCATGCAGGGCCAGGTGCAGGAGATGCGGCAATACATCCACTATCACCTCGAAGGCGGGAAGATCGCCAGCGTGGGCTGCGCCCTCGTCCCCTGACTTCTTTCATACTTGCGTTGTTTTCGCATATCTGAAAGAACACCGGGAACGAATGGAGGGCATTTTCCCAGTGATCGATACCACACACGTCGGCAGTCTCCCGCGCGGCCCGGAACTGGTGCCGCTGCTGCTCGCGCGCGATAAGGGCGAAGCCTACGACGAAGCGGAATTTGACCGCGTGGTGCAGGCCGCGGTGGACGAAGCCGTGCGCCTGCAGGTGGAAAACGGCGTCTCCATCGTCTCCGATGGCGAACTGGGCAAGGTCGGCTATTCGACCTACATCATCGAACGCCTCAGCGGCTTTGGCGGCCACACCCCGCGCAAGCCCGCGCTGGACCTGGCCCAGGTGCCGGAGTTGGCGAAGAAGCTCAGCGCCATCATGGGCGCGCAGGAATTCACCCGCGCCAGCGCGATCGACAAGGTGGAGCTGGTCAACCTCCAGCCGCTGCATGACGATATCCGCCGCTTCAAGGCCGCGCTGGAAAAGCACGGGCAGGGCGTGAAGTCGTTCCTCAACACTGCCTCGCCCGGCCTCATCACCGCCTTCCAGCCCAACCAGTACTATCCCAGCCACGAGGCCTACCTCGCCGATCTCGTCACCGCCATGCGCCCGGAGTACGAGGCGATTGCTGCAGCCGGCTTCCAGGTGCAGTTCGATTGCCCGGACCTGGCGATGAGCCGCCACACCGGCTACCAGGACATGAGCGAGGGCGAGTTCCTCGCCACCATCCAGGCCAACGTGGACGCGCTGAACGAGGCGACGGCCAATATCGACCCCGCGCAGATGCGGATGCACGTGTGCTGGGGCAACTACGAAGGCCCGCACGATTTCGACATCCCGCTCGAAAAGATCATCGACGTGGTGCTGTCCGCCCGCCCTTCTATCATCCTGTTCGAACATGCCAACCCGCGGCACGAACACGAATGGAAGGTGTGGCGCGATGCGGCCGAGGCCGGCAAGCTGGATGGCAAGGTGCTGGCCCCCGGCTTCATCGACAGCTGTTCCAACTACATCGAAACCGCCGAACTGATTGCCCAGCGGATCGAACGGTTCGCCGATTTCGTGGGCAAGGACCGCGTCATCGCCAGCAGCGATTGCGGCTTCGGCACCTTTGCCGGCTATGGCAAGATCGACCCCAAGGTGGCGTGGAAGAAGCTCGCCGCCTTGCGCGCGGGGGCCGACATTGCCGAAAGCAGGATAGGCTGACGGCCATGGTGGAGACGGTTCCCGGCGCCCACAATCCCGCGGCTAGCAGCCAGGTCAAATCGGCCACTCGCACGCTCGATATCATCGAGTACGTGGTGGCTGCCGGCCGGCCGCTGGTGGCGCAGGAAATCGCCACTGCGCTGGGCATCCCCGTCTCCAGCCTCTCCTACCTGCTGTCCACGCTGGTGGACCGCGAATACCTGCTGCGCGATGGCCGCCGCTATTCCGCCGGCCCCGGCCTTGCCCGCCTGCAGGCGAACGACAGGGGCGTCACCCTGGCAGACCGCGCCGCGCCGCTGGTCCGCACCCTGCGCCTGCAACTGGACGAAACGACCAGCTTCTTCGTGCGCGACGGGTGGGAGATGGAAGCCATCGTCACCGAATCGAGCGAGCAGGCGCTGCGCTATTCGGTGCCGCAGGGCCGCCGCCTGCCGATGCACGCGCTGGCTTCGGGCAAGATCCTGCTGGCCGCCATGGAGCCTGAGGAACTGGACCGCTTCTTCGCCGAAAACACGCTGCAACGCTTCACCCCCAGCACGGTGACTGACGAGAAGCAGCTCCGCCGCCAGCTGGACGAAGCGCGCCGCACCGGCTTTGCCATGACGGACGAGGAGCTCTCGCTGGGCATCGTGGGCATCGGCCGCGGAGTGACGATGGGCGGAAAGGTCGTGGGATCGCTCTCCGTCGCCGTGCCCAAGGTGCGCTTCTCGGACGACCTGCACGCCCGCGTGGCGGACTTGCTGGAACGCACGGCAGGCCTGCTGGAAGACAGCTGAACCAAGGGGGCCGACGCCCGGCAGCGCGGTTACAACCCGTCGAGGAAATTCTCGTCCACGGTGCCCGGCGGCTGCGGGGCGGCTGTGCCCTCTGCGGCAGGCGAGGGCGATGGGTCGGCGGCGGTGGTCGGGGTCGGGCCGTCCGCTGCCTGTCCTTCGACCGGAGCCGGCGGGCGCGGCGCAAGATCCAGGAAATTGACGCGCCGCCCGATAGTGACAGTGGCAGGCGCTGGCGGCGGCGGCGGGGATGGAGCCGCGCCGGCCCCAGCCAGCCCTGCGGCAGCCTGCTGGCCGGGTACGGCCCGGCGGTAGACCCTGCCTTCCGGCCAGCTGCCAAAGCCCGCGCCGTCACCCGCACGGACCATGCGGTAAGGGGCAAGATCGGTGCCCACGTAAGTCATCTCCGCCGTATCGGCGTCGATCTGGCGGAAACGGAAGATGTCCGGCACGGCGCCAGGGCGTGGATCGTCAAAGCTCAATTCCACTGCGCCGGCAAACAGGATGCCGGTCATGCTGGGGGTGGTCTTCACCCCGCCGCCCAGGTTGCCGAACACGTTGCCATCGGTGTTGAACCGGTTGGGACGTGACCATGTGCCCGACCACTCGCCGCCGGCAGCCTGGCGGATTTCGAAGCGGAAGATGGCAACGCCATCGATGGCTAGGTCCCACAGGCCCTCCAGCGATGCCTGCTCCTGCGCGGGCGATGCGGCGGGAACGGGGGCGGCCTGCGCCAAAGCCTGTCCGGCGGACAGGATCATGAGGCCGGCAAGGGCCGCAGTGACAAGGGGATGCTGTGCCATGGCCAGGCTATCTGCCACCGGAACCATGAACGCAAGCCGAAGCCGGAACAGGCACCGGCAACGAAAAAGGGACGGCCAGTTGCCCGGCCGCCCCTTCCTCTCTCCCCCGAGGGGTAACTGGCGCTTAGCGGTTGGCGCCGACGCCCGTGGCGCGCCACGAATCGGCATAGGCCGTACGGGCAACGTTCGAGTACGGAACCGGGCTGATGATCGCCTTGATTTCGGTCTGCACGTGCGGCTCGACGGTCGGCTTGGAGGTGCCGCCGTTGGGTTCGCCCCACACCAGCTTCACTTCCTTGCCCATTTCGACTTCGTCCGGATCGATCATGGCCAGCGTCAGCATCTTGCCTTCGTTGGACGAGTAGCCCACCCAGGTCGACACGCCGATGAACTTGCCGTCCACGGTGCGCACTTCGTCGAACGGGTGCATGGCGTACACGGCGCTCGGGAATTCGAAGTACTTGGCGCGCTCGCCTTCGGCGTAGAGCGACGAGAGCACGCGCAGCATGTCTTCGTTGTCGAGCGCCAGGGTGACCTTCTGCTTGTGCTTCTGGCCGGCCATCTTTTCGAGGGCTTCGCGGCCCACGAAGTCATGGTCGAACTTCACGATGTGGCCGTAACCGATGTCCCACGGGGTCAGGTAGTAGCCTTCGATCGAATCCGGCACGTAGGAGCCGCCGATCGAGCAGGTGCCGGCATAGCTGTCAGCCCCGGCCCAGGCGCGGAAGTCCTTCATCATCTGGCTGTCGCCGGTGAAGAAGGCGGGCAGCGGCGAGGGCAGCCAGCCCGATTCCAGGGTGTTGGACGAATAGGCGCGGCCACCCACCAGGGTCAGGCCGTCGTTCTTGCCGGCTTCCACCAGGGCGGCGTGGACCTTCTGGTAATCCGCCCACGGGCCGAACAGTTCGTAACCCGGCTGGCCGGCCATGCCGTGGCGCAGCGCGATCACGTCGCAGCCGGCGATGTCGATGTGGGCCATGTTGAAGAACTTCAGGTCCGGCGCGGCAGTGCCCATCGCCTGGCTGAGGATCTTCATCGCGTTCGGGCCCTGGAGCTGGAAGCGATAGTTCTTGCGGACGCCGTCGGTGCGCTTGGCAGTGCGTTCGTCACGCTCCACGGTCACGTTCCACTTGCTGCCGTCAGCCTTCGGGTACTGGGCGTGGAATTCCACCCACTCGATCGCCGGGGCGCGGCCGACCAGCGAGAACTCGTTCTCGGCCAGGTAGAACAGGATCACGTCGCCGATGACGTAGCCTTCCGGGGTGACCGGAACGTACTGCTTCGCCTTGTTGACGGTGAAGTTTTTGAAAGAGTTGATGGCGGTGTATTCCAGCAGCTGGAAGGCTTCCGGGCCGCGCACATACAGTTCCACCATGTGGTAGGACTGGTTGAACAGCACCGCGCTCTTGGCCCAGGCGCGCTGTTCGTTGCGCCAGTTGGAATATTCAGCCGGAACGCCCGGATAGACGTTCGGGCCGACCTGCTGGTTGCGCAGGAAATCGACAACGTCGGACTGCGAGTCCAGCTTCTGTTGCAGGTTGGTCATGGTACTTCCCTCTCCTTTGCGAGGCTTACTGGGTTGAACGGATTGAACTTCAGGATGCCGGCGTTTCGAGCCAGCGGGCAATGGCGGCGTTGACGGCCTCCGGGGCTTCGAGCTGGATCATATGCCCCGCGCCAGGGACGATGACCAGTTCGGCACTGGGCATGCGGCTGGCAATGTCGGCGTGCTGCGCGGGGGAGGCCCAGGTGTCCAGTTCCCCCGTCATCACCAGCGTGGGGCAGGTGATCCCGGCCACCAGCGTTTCCACCTCGGGCCGGCCCAGCAGGGCCTTGATCTGGGCATCGAACATGGTCTGGTTCATGCTGAGGCACATGTCGCGCATCGGACCGTAGATCGCCGGATCCTCGCGGTTGGCCGGGGCCACCATCGGCGGCAGCCAGGCATCGACCAGCGCGGCATAGCCGTTGTCATAGCCGATCTGCTGCAGGGCCGCGCGCTTGGCCGGTTCGTCCACGCCCAGCGGATGAATGCCGGTGGACACCAGCGCAAGGCGGCGCACCCGATCAGGCGCCATGCGGTACAGTTCCAGAGCGACTCGCCCGCCCATCGAATGCCCAAACACGTCCAGCCTGTCCGCCCCGGCGGCATCGGCCTGCGCCAGCGCGGCCTGCGCCATGCCAACCAGCGAATCGGGAGACGTCCCCTTGGGACCGTACGAATCGACCACCAGGCTGCCCGGAAAGGCGGCCGCCTGCGGCGCATAGATGCGCGCATCACAGATCAGCCCCGGCAGGAATAGCAGCATGATGGAGGGAGACTCTCGCCTGTTCGCTCTTATGAAAATTTCGTCTATACGAATAAAGGCCCTTGCGCTAGGGGCTTTGTGATTGTCGTGCACCGCCGCTAAAAACGCGCGCGGGACACGCCGTGAGAGGAGACGTTTCGATGAGCTACGCCGCGATTCACCCCAACTGGGAACAGGCCCCCGCCAACATGGTGGACGGCTATTCGCTGGAAATGACGGCGAAGGAAATCGAAGGCCTGAAGGAAGCCGCCCCGCTGATCCGCCCGGGCACCCAGGTCGCCGTCACCTTCCTGCCGGGCGAAGAACTGGAACAGCGTGTTGAGGCCGCCGTGCTGGTGCGCGAGCTGGGCTTCGAACCCATTGTCCACCTGTCCGCCCGCCGCATCGAATCGGAAGCGCAGCTGGACTGGTACCTGGGCGAAATCACCCAGAAGGCCGGCGTGAAGCGCGTGTTCATCATCGCGGGCGACCCGCCGGAGCCGGAAGGCCCCTACTCCACCTCGCTGCAGATCATCGAAACAGGCCTCTTGGAAAAGCACGGCATCGAGATCGTCGGCGTGGGCGGCCACCCGGAAGGCCACCCCAACAATACCCCGGCCGAGCTGTGGGACTGGATGGAGCGCAAGCTGGCCGCCATCCGCGCGCACGGCATGGTGCCGCTGGTCGTCACCCAGTTCGCCTTCGACGATGACGCAATCGTGGAGTGGCTGGCCGAAATGCGCCGCCGCAACATCGACGTGCCGGTGCGCCTCGGCGTCCCCGGCCCTGCCGGCATCAAGCGCCTGCTGGGCTTTGCCAAGCGTTGCGGCGTCGGCGCCTCGGCCTCGGTCATGAAGAAGTACGGCATCAGCCTCACCAACCTCATCGGCAGCGCCGGCCCGGACAAGCTGGTCGATTCGCTGAAGAAGAAGCTGGGCGAGGAACATGGCCGCGTGCGCCTGCACTTCTACCCCTTCGGCGCGCTGACCGCATCGGCCGAATGGATCAACGCCTACCACGCCAAGAACAGCTGACCCATGGCCCAGATCATTGACGGCAAGGCTGTTGCCAACAGCCTGGATGCCCAGACCAAGGCGCAGATTGACGAGATGGTCGCGGCGGGCATGACCCGCCCCGGCCTCACCGTGATCCTGGTGGGTGACGATGGCGCCAGCCAGGTCTACGTCCGCCGCAAGATCAAGGCCTGCGAAAAGGTCGGCATCATCAGCACGGAACACCGCCTGCCGGCCGATACCTCGCAGGCGGACCTGCTGGCTCTGGTGGACCAGCTGAACAACGACCCCAGCGTCCACGGCATCCTGTGCCAGGTGCCGCTGCCCGCGCACATCGATACCCGCCTGGTCCTGCGCTCCATTTCTCCGGAAAAGGACGTGGACGGCTTCCACCCGGTCAACGTGGGCCGTCTGTCCACCGGCACCGGCGGCATCGTGCCCTGCACCCCGCTGGGCGTGATGATCCTGCTGAAGAGCGTGGTCGATGACCTCGTCGGCAAGGACGCGGTGGTAATCGGCAAGTCCAACATCGTCGGCAAGCCGGTGGCCAACCTGCTGCTGGATGCCGAATGCACGGTGACCGTCACCCACATCTACACCAAGGGCCTGCCCGAGATCTGCCGCAAGGCGGACATCATCGTGGCCGCTGCCGGTGCGCCGCAGCTCGTCAAGGGCGACTGGGTGAAGCCGGGCGCGGTCATCATCGACGTGGGCATCACCCGCGTGATGGACGAGGCGACCGGCAAGGAAAAGCTGCTGGGCGACGTCGCTTTCGACGAATGCCAGCACGCCGGTGCCATCACCCCGGTGCCGGGCGGCGTCGGTCCGATGACCATCTCTTGCCTGATGGCCAACACCGTGCAGGCCGCCAAGGCGCTGCAGCAGAACGGTGCAGCCACCGCCAACGACTATGACGACGCGCCCGACCGCAGCATGTTCACTGCGTAACCGGGCTTGAGCGGCTGCGACCCGTGCCGATGCCGGGTCGCAGCCGTTACAGCCAGCCGATCCGGCGGAAGCGCAGGAACAGGCCCGCGCAGATCAGCGCAATCACCCCCAGCACCGCGAAGTAGCCATAGCGCCAGTCCGTTTCCGGCATGAAGCGGAAGTTCATCCCGTAGATGCCGGCAATCGCCGTGGGCACGGCCAGGATCGCCGCCCACGCCGCCAGTTGCCGCGTGATGGCGCCCTGCCGGCTCTGTTCCAGCAGGCTGGCCACTTCGAGAATCGATCCCAGCGCCTCCAGGTGCCCGCGCACCCGCGTCACCACGCGGCGGGCGTGGTCATAGACATCGCGGAAGTAGGGCCGCGCGCGCTGGTCGATCGCGGGCTGCTCCACCTCGGCCAGCTTGCGCGCCATCTCCTCCATGCGCGAGGCGGTGCCTTCCAGCTGGCGCAGGATGCGGCGCAGGCGAAAGATGCGACGGATGCGTGCCTGGTCCGGGAAGGCATCGATCGCGCCGTCCTCCACCGTGCCGACGGTCTCCTCGAACCGGTCCAGCAGCGGATCGTAGCCGGCAACGATGAAGTCGAGCAGCGCGTGGAGCACGAAGTCCGGCCCTTCGGCCAGCCGCTGCGGATGGCCTTCCAGCTGGGCGCGCAGGTCCACGTGGGCGCGGGCGCTGCCCTGGCGCACGGTGATGATGAACCGCTGGCCCACGAAGATGGCAGTCTGCCCGAAGATCACCGTATCGCCCGGCCCCTGCCCGGCGGTACGCGCGATCACGAACAGCTGGCTGCCATAGCTTTCCGCCTTGGGCGGATGGCGCACCATCAGCGCGTCCTCCACCGCCAGCGGGTGCAGGTGATAGCGGGCGGCCAGCCCGGCCATCTCCTCTGCCGTGGGATCGACCAGACCGATCCAGTCAAACTCGCGCGAGAGGGCATCGCCCTCGGCGGCCAGCACATCGGCTTCGACCAGCTGGCCCTGGCGGTATCGGCGGGCGGCGACAATCGTCATGGCAAGGTTGGTGACACGGCCCCGCGCGGCTGGCAAGTTGCCACGCATGGGAGAGCATACCGACACCATCATCATCGGCGCAGGGATCTCCGGCCTGTCGATGGCCGCGCACATGGGCATGATCTGCCCCAATCGGCGCTACCTGATCCTTGAGCGGCGGCAACAGATCGGCGGGACGTGGGACCTGTTCCGCTATCCCGGCGTGCGGTCCGACAGCGACATGCACACGCTGGGCTTCGTGTTCGAACCCTGGCGGCACGAGGACGCGATTGCCGACGGGCCCAACATCCTCGATTACCTCAACCGCGTGGCGGACGAACGCGGCATCCGCCAGCACATCCGCTTTGGCCAGGAAGTGGTGAGCGCAGACTGGAACGGCGCACAGGCCCGGTGGACCGTCACCACCCGCGCGGGCGACAAGTTCACCTGCAACTGGCTCTACTTCGCCAGCGGTTACTACGATTACGACAACCCGCACGATGCCGCCCTGCCATCGCTACAGGCGTTCGGCGGGCAGGTGGTGCACCCGCAGTTCTGGCCGCAGGAACTCGACTATGCCGGCAAGCGCGTGGTGGTGATCGGATCGGGGGCCACGGCGGTCACCCTGGTGCCGGCCATGGCCGACAAGGCGGCGCACGTCACCATGCTGCAACGCACGCCCACCTGGATGGCCGCCGGGCCGCGGCAGGACAAGTGGAGCAAGCGGTTCAACCGCTGGCTGCCGGAAAAGTGGGCCTATGCCCTGACCCGGCGCAAGAACATCTGGCTGCGGTCCTATTTCTTCCACCTGTCCCGCACCCGGCCGGGCAAGCTTGCCGACATGCTGCGGGGCATGCTGCGCGCCGAGTTGGGCGAACGCTACGGGCCGGAGTTCGAGCCGCCCTACAACCCCTGGCAACAGCGCCTGTGCCTCGTGCCCGATGGCGACCTGTTCGCCGCAATGCGCGAAGGCCGGGCCGATGTGGTGACAGACCAGGTGGCCGGGTTCGATGCCGGCGGGGTGAAACTGGCATCCGGCGGATACCTGCCGGCGGACATCGTGGTCACCGCCACGGGCCTCAGGCTGGTTCTGGCGGGCAAGGTAGCTATTTCGCTGGACGGGCAGCCGGTCGATTTCCGGGAGCACTATTTCTACCGCGGCACCATGTTCTCCAACGTGCCCAACCTGTCGGTGGTGTTCGGCTACCTAAACGCCAGCTGGACCCTGCGCGCCGATTGCAACGCCCGCTATGCCGCCGAAGTGCAGGCGCACATGGATGCGACCGGCCACCGCATCGCCGTGCCGCTGCTGGCGGCAGAGGACGAGCCGGAGGCGGTGGAGCCATGGGATTACACCTCCGGCTACCTCCAGCGCGCACGGCCCATGATGCCCAAGACCGCCGCCACGCGGCCCTGGGCGCTGATGCACGATTACCTGGCCGACAAGCGCGATTTCCAGACGCGCCCGGTGGCCGACGGGGTGCTGGCCTTTATCGACCCGCCCCAAGCCTCCTGCGCGGCCACCGCCCAAAGTCCCGTGGCGCGAACTCCCGAAACCGCGTAGGCGCGCTGGCATGGCAAGCACCGACCGCATCTACACCGCCGCGCTGCTGGTGATCGGGGACGAAATCCTCTCCGGCCGCACGCAGGACAAGAACATCGCGCAAGTTGCGAGCTGGCTGCAGGTGCAGGGCATCCGCCTGAAGGAAGTGCGCGTGGTGGCGGACGACATGACCGCCATCGTCGCCGCGGTGAACGCGCTGCGGACCGCTTACGATTACCTGTTCACCACCGGCGGCATCGGCCCCACGCATGATGACATCACCGTGGACGCGGTGGCCCAGGCGGTGGGCGTGCCGGTGATCGTGCACCCGGAAGCCCGCGCCATCCTGGAAGACTACTATCGCGACCGGCCGGGCGGCCTGACCGAAGCCCGCCTGCGCATGGCCCGCGTGCCCGAAGGCGCCACCCTGATCGAGAATGCGATGTCCGGCGCGCCGGGCATCAAGTGGGGCAACGTGCACCTGATGGCAGGCGTGCCCTCCATCACCGCGCAGATGCTGGCCGCACTCACCGGCACGCTGGAAGGCGGCGCGCCGTTGCTGAGCGAGACGGTGGGCGGCTGGATCCGCGAGAGCGAGGTGGCCGACCTGTTGCGCCAGACCGAGAAGGCCCACCCGGATTGCCAGATCGGCAGCTACCCCTTCTTCCGCGAAGGGCGCACGGGCGCAAACTTCGTGGTCCGCTCCACCGACGCGGCGGCGCTGGCCGCCTGCATGGACGCGCTGTGCGAAGGGCTGGACGAAATGGGGCTGGATTACACCCGCGGCGGGATTTGAAGGGGTCGAGGGAGACCTCGCTACCCCGCCCGCTCAGCCCCTGTTTCGCACCAACAAAAAGGCCGGCAGGATCGCTCCCGCCGGCCTCCTTGTCTCTAACCCGAAGGAAGGGTGCTTACGCGCCTTCCACCTCGGCCAGGTCCAGCTTCAGGCCGGGGCCCATGGAGGAGGTGAGGGTCACCTTCTTCACGTACTTGCCCTTGGCGCCCGACGGCTTGGACTTCACGACGGCGCTGGTCAGCGCCACGAAGTTGGCCTTCAGCGCGGCATCGTCGAACGACAGCTTGCCGATGCCGGAGTGGATGATGCCCATCTTTTCCACGCGGTATTCGACCTGGCCGCCCTTGGCGTCCTTCACGGCCTGCGCCACGTTGGGGGTCACGGTGCCCAGCTTCGGGTTCGGCATCAGGCCCTTGGGGCCCAGCACCTTGCCGAGGCGGCCGACGATGCCCATCATGTCCGGCGAGGCGATCACGCGGTCATAGTCGAGGTTGCCGTTCTGCATGTCTTCCAGCAGGTCTTCGGCGCCCACCTTGTCGGCACCGGCGTCCAGCGCCTTCTGGGCGTTGTCGCCGCGGGCGAACACGGCCACGCGCACGTCCTTGCCGGTGCCCGAGGGCAGCGACACCATGCCGCGCACCATCTGGTCGGCGTGACGCGGATCGACGCCGAGGTTCATGGCGACTTCGACGGTTTCGTCGAACTTGCTGGCGTACTGGCGCAGGGTCGCGATGGCTTCGTCAACGGTGTACAGCTTCTCGCGATCGAGCGAGGCGAGCACCTTCTGCTTCTTGGTCTGCTTGGCCATGGTTTCAGCCCTCCACCACTTCGAGGCCCATCGAACGGGCAGTGCCTTCGATGATCTTCATGGCCTGGTCGATATCGTTCGCGTTGAGGTTCGCCATCTTGGTTTCGGCGATTTCACGCACCTGCGCCTTGGTCACCTTGCCGGCGCCAACCTTGCCCGGTTCCTTGGAGCCGGACTTGAGGCCCGCAGCCTTCTTCAGCAGGTAGCTGGCGGGCGGGGTCTTGGTGATGAAGGTGAACGAACGGTCCGCGTAAACGGTGATCTTCACCGGAATCGGCATGCCCTTTTCCATCTCGCCGGTGGCGGCGTTGAAGGCCTTGCAGAATTCCATGATGTTCACGCCGCGCTGGCCCAGGGCCGGGCCGATCGGCGGGGAGGGGGTTGCAGAGCCCGCGGGCACCTGCAGGTTGATGTAACCTTCGATCTTCTTGGCCATGGGGCCAACTCCTTTTTCTCACTGAGGCCCAGACCCGCTCATGCTGAGCCAGTCGAAGCACCCATGGTAAGCGGTGGTTGCGGGGCGCGGCACGAATCCGCACCCCTCCCGCGAGGGATTCCCGGTAAAGGGAAGGCGCGCGCCTAGTCGAAAGGCGCGGCAAAGGCAAGCATTGGCTCGTCTTCGCGCAATGGATCCTGAAACAATTTCAGGATGACGGCGGCGAGCCAGCGGCCCGCCCGTCCATCACTTGACCAGCTCGACCTCGTCGAAGCCCAGTTCCACCGGGGTGGCGCGGCCGAAGATCGACACCGAGACCTTGACCTTGTGCTTTTCGAAATCGAGTTCTTCCACCACGCCATTGAAGCTGGCGAAGGGACCGGCGTTGACCTTGACCTGGTCGCCGATCTCGTAATCGATGTGCACTTCGCGCTTGGGGGCAGCCTTGGCTTCCTCCACGCCGCCGAAATAGCGCGCGGCTTCCTTTTCGGAAATCGGCTGCGGCTTGTTGCCCGATCCCAGGAAGCCGGTGACCTTGGGGGTGTTCTTGACGAGGTGGTAGACGTCGTCCGTCAGGTTCAGCTTGGCCAGCACGTAGCCGGGCATGAACTTGCGTTCGACCTGCACCTTCTTGCCGCGCTTCACCTCGGTGACGGTTTCGGTCGGCACTTCGACGGCTTCCACGCCATCGGACAGGCCCAGCCGCTCCGCCTCCGCCAGGATGGAATCGCGCACCTTGTTCTCGAAGCCGGAATAAGCGTGGATGATGTACCAGCGGGCCATCTTGAAAATCTCTCTCTTGTCTTGCCGAGGGTGTGGGCCGGAAGGATCAGGCCAGCGACAGCAGCCAGTGGACGGCGGCAGCGAACACGGTGTCGATGCCGAGGAAGAACAGCGACAGGATCAGCATCAGGATGAAGACGAAGATCGCGGTGCGAATCGTCTCTTCACGGCTCGGCCAGACGACCTTGCGCGTTTCAGCGCGGACCTGCTTGAAGAATTCACCAGGGCTGGTCTTGCCTTCATCGGCCATGAGAATCGCCTTCGTTCCTGCGCGTTGAACCTGTTTCGCCTTTTGCCACAGGACCATCGCCGCCCCGGTCTGGGACCGGGAGGGGCGCTGATGCTCCGATGTCGGAAGGCGGACGGCTATTTAGGACTGGTCTGCGCCGATGGCAATACCGCTGTCTTGCGCCCGGTTTTGCCCTCCGCGTGACCAGATCAGCCACACCAGCAGCAGCCCGGCCAGCGGCATCAGGTTGGCGTGCAGCGGTAGCGCGGCAGCGCGGGTGGCATAAGGCGCGGCCCACAGCATGACCAGCGCCAGCTTCTCGTATGGCCGGAAGCCCTGCGCCAGCCCTTCCCGCACTAGCCACAGGACCGGGAGGATGAGGAAGGGCAGGTCATAGTTGAACAGGTAGGGGGAAGCGATGGCCGTGGCTGCCAGCACCAGCGCGCCGCTGGCCAAGGGATCACGCCCCATCCGCTTCCATGACGCCAGCGCCAGCCCCACACAGCCCAGCGCCAGCGCGGCATTGGCCGCCAGAGCCGGACCGGCGGGCATCACCAGCCTGAGCTGGCCGTAAAGCGTGGCGAGTCGCAGGTGGAAGGCATCATTGCCCGCCCGCATGATCGCCGCGCTGGCCTGCCAGCTGTCCATGTAGCCCAGCATCGTGGGCGTGCCGAAGGCCAGCCACGATAAGCACAGCAGCGCGGGCACAGTAGCGGCGGCGGCAAGGAAAGTGCGCCAGCGCCCGCCAGCCGCAAGCCAGAACGGCAACAGCAGCGCCAGGTGCGGCTTCACCACCAGGGCGCCGATCATCATGCCTGACAGGACCGGCCGCCGGTCCACCAGCATGACCGCGCCCACGAGCAGCGCCCCTGTCAACAGTCCGGTCTGCGCGTGGCCTGCCGCCACCAGCGCGCCGGGGAACACCAGCACGGCGGGCCACAGGCGCGGGAGGGCGCGGATTGCGGCCCAGGCCCACAGGGCGTAGCCGGCCACGACCCATGCGAGCCAGGCCAGCGGGAATGGCAGCGCGCCGAACGGGGCCGCCACGAACAGGAACGGCGGCGGGTTGACGAAAGCGAACCAGCCGGTGGCCCCGGTGGCGGTCTGCACTCGTTGCTGCACGGCAAGGTCGTAAGCCGCTGCCGGATCGCCCGCCACGGTGACATGCCCCGCGCCCCAGAAGGCGAGGAAATCCGTGCCCGTGGGGCTCATCGCCTTGAGATAGGAATTGGCCGTCAGCGCCAGCGAGGCGAGGCCAATAAGCACGGCGTAACCGCGCACGCGCTTGCCATCGAGCCAGCGGGCATCGCGGAAGAAGGCGGCAATATCCATGCAGCCTCGCTATCGCATTATGGTTAACGGGCCGTTTGCCGCCCAAACGCACCTTCGGGGGCCCCGGAAAGGGGAATACCGATGCTTGCAAACGAAAGGGAAATGGCAGGGGCGATAGGATTCGAACCTACGACCCTCGGTTTTGGAGACCGATGCTCTACCAGCTGAGCTACACCCCTGCAGGGAGACGCGCCACTAATACGCCTTTGCCGCAATGGCAAGCGACGAGAAGGCCACAAACTGCTAGGTATGCGCGAATGCACGCGCCTTCCCCGCCGACCGAGCCGCAATTGCTGAGCGTGGACCTGCTGCTGCTGGCCTATCGCGGCGGGGTTTTCCCGATGGCCGATTCGCGCGATGACGAGGAAATCTTCTGGGTCGAGCCACGCGAGAGGGCGATCATCCCGCTCGATGGCTTCCGCCTCTCCCGCTCGCTCGCCAAGGTGGTGAAGCAGGACCGGTTCCGCGTCACCTGCAATGCCGATTTTGCCCGCGTGATCCGCGAATGCGCCGCGCCCCGGCCGGACCATCCCGATACCTGGATCAACCCGGTGATCGAACAAAGCTACATCGCGCTGCACAAGGCAGGCCAAGCCCATTCGGTGGAATGCTGGCTGGGCGAGAAGCTGGTGGGCGGGCTTTACGGGGTCAGCTTTGACCGGGTGTTCTGCGGGGAAAGCATGTTCAGCCGGACGGACAATGCCAGCAAGGTGGCGCTGGCCTGGCTGGTGGCCATGATGCGGCGGGCGGGCTACCGGCTGCTCGATTGCCAGTTCATCACCGATCACCTCGCCAGCCTGGGCGCGGTCACCGTGCGGCGGGCGGCCTACCTCAAGCTGCTGGAAGAAGCGGGGGCAGACGGCTTCCAGGCCAGCCTGCCCGCGGCCTTCGCCGAACTGGCAAATCAGTTTTCGGCTGTGGGCGCTTCGGCAGCAGGTGCGGCGGGTGCCGCCGGTTCCGCGCTGGCGCTGGCTTCCGGGGTCGGGGCATCAGGCCGGGCCGCAGCGCCGGACGAAGTGGCGCGTGGCGCGGGCGAATCCTCGCCCGGGAAGCTCATCGCGCAATCCTTGACCCACACGTCATAGATGGGGTGTTCCACCACGTTGACGGCCGGGGCTTCCTTGTAGAGCCAGCCGGAGAAGAACCGGCGCCAGACAGGACCTTCGCCCGCCTGTTCGCGCGTCAACACCGATACCTGCACGAAAGCGCCGGTCAGCGGCGGGCTTTCCCACGGGGCGGTGCGCTCGCAGGTGGCAAGGCGGATCACCACGTCGCCAATGCGGCGCGCTTCTCCCGGCTTCATCTGGATCTCGCGCGAGATGTTGTTGCGCTTGTTGATCAGGCCCAGCGTGGCCACCCGCTCCGCCAGCGGGGTGCCGATGCCCTGCCCCGCCTGCGCCGGCGGGGGCGCGGGGGCGGCCAGTTCCTGCGGAACCTCGGTTTCCTCAGGCGCAGGGGCCGGCGCTTCGCCGCTGCACGCGGCCAACGCCAGCGCACCCAGCGCAGTGGCGGCCCCGGTCAGCGCGAGGCGGCGCGAATTCACGCCTCCGGCGTCCAGGCCTGGTAATCGCCGGTGGCGCGGGCGCGCTTGCCGCCGCGTTCCAGCGCGCCCATCGGGCGGTAGGCCGCGTTCGTGCCCGTCTTGTTAGGGGTGAATTCGGCTTCCCAGATCTTGGGCGCGGGCAAGTGGCTTTCGGGCAGCTCATCATACGAATGGTGCAACCAGCCGTGCCATTCGGCAGGTACGCGGCTGGCATCGTTGGCGCCGTTGTAGATCACCCAGCGGCGTTCCGTCTCGCCTGCGCGCACCTTCTTGCTGCGGTAGTACTTGTTGCCCTGCCCGTCAGTGCCGACGTGTTCGCCCTTGCGCGAGGACCACAGGAGCGTGCCGATGGTGGCGCCGTCCCACCAGGTGAAGATCTTTGCGAGAATACCCATGGCGCGCCGTTACCCGTTTTTGCCCCGCCCTTGCAAGCGCGGGCTTGCCTTTGAACCCTGGCTAGTCAGCCTTACCATTCCACCGTGGCGCCCGGACCGATGCCCAGCTCCGCCGCGCGCCCGCCGTTCAGTTCCAGCACGGCCATGGCCGGGGCGATGGATGCGCGCGAATCCAGCGAATAAGGCACCGCGTTTTCCGCGATGTTGAGCACCTTCCCGTCCGGCCCGATGAAGATGATGTCCAGCGGGATCACCGTGTTGCGCATCCAGAAGCTGGCCATGCGGGTCTGTCCGAAGGGGAAGATCATTCCTTCGTCCGGCCCCATTTCCGTGCGGAACATCAGGCCCTGACGCTGCTGTTCGGACGTGGCAGCCACTTCCACGCGGAAGACATGGCGCTGTCCGGCGGCGGTTGTCACCGTCAGCGGGATGACTTCCAGCCCCGACACCGGATGAACGCCCGGTTCCTGCTGCACCGCGGCGGCGGACTGCGCGCCGGCCCCTTGCGTGGAACAGGCGCCGATCGCCAGCGATGCACACAGCAGGACCATCAACCGGTGCAGCTTGGGGGCCTTCATGGGCGCTCAGTCTCCGTCAAATTCGGCGGCCCATTCCTCGGCCACGGCAATGCTGGCTGCATCGACGATTTTGCGCGCGGTGTCCATCGAGTGTCCGGCGCGCAACATCACGCCAACCTGTTTTTCGCGCGCCTCGCGGTCGGGCACCTCGCGGCCGAACGGCCCCAGCCGCCGTTTGCGCGCCAGCACCAGCGCGGCGCGGCGCAGTTCGCCCTCGCTGGCGGACACGGCGCTGCGCAGGTCGGCACCGATGCCGTCCTCGGCCAGCGATTGCGCCACGCGCCGCCCGCCGTATCCGCGCCGCAGCAGGCTGGAGCCGCGCATCCGGGCAAAGGCCTCGTCATCGACATAACCGAGTTCGGCATAGCGGCTGACCAGCGCGGCAAGGTCCGGCTGCTCCTCCCCCTCGGCCCAGCCGCGTTCGCGCAGCTTGCGGGCAAGGTAGCGCTCCAGCCTTGCGGCAGAGGTGGCGTAACGGGCCACGTAAGCCAGCGCCATGTCGCGCAGCTGGGTGGCATCCAGCGGGCGATTACGCCCCTTGCCCTGCTGACATTGTTGTTTATAGGCGCGCATCACAAGTACCGCACGGACATTCTGCCATATTCGTGCCACACTTCCTATCAAATGGGAAAGTTTCTGTTCAGGCCGAAAACGATACCGGCCGGCTTTCGCACTTGGGGATGCGCCAACCCCAGACAGACCGGGGGGCGCTTTATGAGGGTTGCTGACGCTTCATGACCGATCTCGTGCTCCCGCTCGTCGCCACGCCGAACGATTGCCCGCTGCCGCGCATCCGTGCCGATTTCGCCACGTTCAACGATGCGATCGATTACGCCGCACGCAGCCAGAAGGGCCTCAACTTCCACGACATGCGCGGGGAGCTGGAGCGGGTCTATCCCTATTCCGAAATGCGCGCCGATGCGCTGGCGATGGCCTATCGCCTTGTCGCCGCCGGCATCGGCAAGACGGACCGGGTCGCCCTGATTGCCGAGACCGGGCCGGATTTCGCCGCCCTGTTCTGCGCCTGCACGCTGGCTGGCGCCTGGCCGGTGCCGCTGCCGCTGCCGACCACTTTCGGCGGCAAGGAAAGCTATATCGACCAGCTTTCGGTGCAATTGCAGAGCGCCGATCCCAAGCTGCTGATCTACCCGCCGGAAATTGCCGAGATGGCCCATGCTGCGGCAGAGCGGCAAGGGTGCGAAGGGATCAGCTGGGACCAGTTCGCCCTGCGCCCCGCACCCGTGGTGGAACTGCCCAAGGCCAATCCGGAAGACATCTGCTACCTGCAGTATTCCAGCGGCTCCACCCGCTTCCCGCAAGGCGTGGCGGTGACGCACAAGGCGCTGCTGCACAACCTCTATGGCCACGCCGCCAGCATGGACATCGGCACCAATGACCGCGTGGTCTCGTGGCTGCCGTGGTATCATGACATGGGCCTTGTTGGCTGCTTCCTGTCGCTGATCGCCAACCAGGTTTCGGTCGATTACCTGAAGACCGAACACTTCGCACGCCGGCCGCTGGCCTGGCTGGACCTGATCAGCCGCAACAAGGGCACGACGCTCTCCTATTCGCCGACTTTCGGCTATGACATCTGCGCCCGCCGCATCTCCAGCCAGAGCAATGTGGAAGAACGCTTCGACCTGTCGCGCTGGCGCCTTGCCGGCAATGGCGCGGACATGATTCGCCCGGACGTGATGCAGAATTTCGTCAACGCCTTCGCGCCGGCAGGGTTCAAGGCCAGCGCCTTCACCCCCAGCTACGGCCTTGCCGAAGCGACGCTGGCCGTCACCGTCATGCCGCCGGGTGAAGGCATTCGCGTGGAACTGGTCGAGGAAGAGCGTCTGTCGGGCGGCCGCCGCGATCTGTCGCGCCCCGCCCGCTACCGCGCCATCGTCAACTGCGGCAAGCCGCTGCCCGACATGGACGTGGAGATCCGCGGCGAGAACGGCGAAATCAAGGGCGATCACCAGATCGGCAAGGTCTGGTGCCGCGGCCCCAGCGTCATGCACTCCTACTTCCGCAACCCGGAAGCGACCAACGAGTGCCTTATGGACGGTTGGCTCGACACCGGCGACATGGGCTACATGGCGAACGGCTATCTGTTCATCGTCGGCCGGGCGAAGGACATGATCATCATCAATGGCAAGAACCACTGGCCGCAGGATATCGAGTGGGCGGTGGAACAGCTGCCCGGCTTCAACCACGGCGACATCGCGGCGTTCGCGGTGGAAACCGAAAATGGCGAGGAAGCCCCCGCCGTGCTGGTACACTGCCGCGTGTCCGACCCGGAAGAGCGCGTGAAGCTACGTGACGAGATCCGCGACAAGGTGCGCGCGATCACCGGCATGAACTGCGTGGTCGAACTGGTGCCGCCGCGCACCTTGCCGCGCACGTCATCCGGCAAGCTCAGCCGCGCCAAGGCCCGCAAGATGTACCTGGCGGGCGAGATCGAACCCTATCAGCTCGCTGCCTGAGGAGGTGCCGGCTCAGCCCGGCAGCTCTTGCGGCAGGACCGGCCCCAGCAGCAGAACGCCCAGCAGCGTGACCAGCGCCAGCAGGCCCACGCCCCATACCAGCGTGCGCACTTTCGGCACGCCGGCCCAGTAGAGCGGCAGATAGGCCACGCGCGCCGCCAGCCAGGCGATCGCGGCAACCTCGCTGATGGCCCCCGCCTTGCCGGTAATGGTGATCCCCAGCAGCGCCACGATGACCACCGGGAACGTCTCGGCAAAATTGTCTCGCGCGCGCTCCAGCCGCCCGGCGATGGGGTTGATCGGCGGCAGCGCCTCGTCACGCGCGCCCATGTTCCAGTGCTTGCCGTATTGCTGCGTCTTGTAATGCACCGCCAGCATGATGTGCACCAGCAGCAGCACGGCGCCCAGTGCCAGAACGGTCAGTTCAGTCGTCATATCGCTTACCTCCGATAGGCATGCCGGCTAGGGTGGCAGGCGGGTCCGGCAATCGCTTGACGGTCGAACGCTTGAAAAGCGTGTCTTGCCCACCTAATACAGTTGGCAGTGCAACCTTTGGGGTGAGATGGGCCGATGGCAAGCAGTTTTGAACCGACGACAAAGGTGGAAACCGAACTGAAGCTCACGCCGCCCGATCCGGTGCCGCAAGTCAGCCCGGAAAAGGCCGCCGGCCTCGTCCCCGTGTCGGAAGACAAGCGCACCAAGCTGGACGAGAAGGTCGAAGGCTTCATCAACGAACTGGTGACGCTGGATGCCAAGTCGCCCGATTTCGGCAAGAAGGTGGACCAGATCACCAACATGGGCCGCAAGGAAATCATGGCGGCGGCGGGCATGTCCAACCGCTTCCTTGACCGGCCGGTGCGCGCGATGGATGCCGATTCCGGTGTGGGCGCGGACCTGGCCGAGCTGCGCCGCACCGTCGAAGACCTCGATCCCGGCCGCAAGGGCAAGATGACGGGGCGCAAGTTCCTCGGCATCATCCCGCTCGGCAACAAGCTGAAGAACTACTTCGACAGCTACACCAGCGCACAAGGACACATCCAGGCGATCCTCGCCCGCCTTGCCAGCGGCAAGGACGAGCTGCTGATGGACAACGCCGCCATCGACGTGGAGCGCCAGAAGCTGTGGGAAGCCATGGGCAACCTGGAACAGATGATCCACATCGCCCGCGCGCTGGATGAACGGCTGGAGGAAAAAGCGGCGGACCTTGACGCGACCGATCCGGAAAAGGCACGCGCCATCCGTGAAACCGCGCTGTTCTATGTCCGCCAGCGCACGCAGGATCTGCTGACGCAGATGGCCGTGTCCGTGCAGGGCTACCTGGCGCTGGACCTCGTCAAGAAGAACAACGTGGAACTGGTGAAGGGCGTGGACCGCGCCAGCACCACCACTGTGGGCGCACTGCGCACTGCTGTGACGGTGGCGCAGGCGATGACCAACCAGAAGCTGGTGCTGGGCCAGATCACCGCGCTCAACACCACCACCGCCGGGATCATCGATTCCACCGGCCAGCTGCTGCGCGAGAATACCGCGAAAATCCACGAACAGGCGGCCAGCAGCACCATCCCGCTGGAAACGCTGCAACGCGCCTTCCAGAACATCTATGACACGATGGACGAAGTGGACAACTTCAAGGTCCGCGCGCTGGAATCGATGAAGCAGACCGTCACCGTGCTGACGACCGAGGTGGAGAAGTCCAAGGGCTACATCGCCCGCGCCGAAGGGCAGGCACAGGCCGCCAAGGCCGCCGATGCGCCCAGCCTGCTGAGCCTGGAAAGCTGAGGCCCGGCCGATGCCGCAGGACCTGACCCGCGACAGCGACCGCCTGCTGACAGAGGCGCGTGCGCTGGTGCGGGACAACCAGCACGGCGGCCGCCACAGGCGCGCAGGGCCCGGCGGGCGGCCCATTGGTGAGGGATCGCGCCGCCTGCGCCGCAGCAACCTGATGACGCGGATAAAGCTGATCGCAGGCGCACTGCTGGCCATCGTCGTTGCTTCCTCCGTTGCCGGCATTGTCCTGGACGGGATCGGCTTCGTGGGCGTGATGGTGACCTTCCTTGCCATGGTGGCCGCCACGCTGATCTTCGGCTCCTGGCCAAGGGTGAAGCTGCCTGAGCGGGCGGACCTTGCCCGCACGCAGGATGCCCGCCAACTCGTCGCCCGCACGGAGCTGTGGCTGGAAGGTCAGCGCGCCGCCCTGCCACCGCCCGCCGCGGCGCTGGTGGATGGCATCGGCGTGCAGCTTGATGCGCTGGGCCAGCAGCTGGGCCATGTCGACCCCGCGCACCCGGCGGCGGCGGAAACGCGCAAGCTGGTGGGCGAGGTGCTGCCCGAAGTGATCGATGCCTACCGCCGCATCCCCGCGCACCTGCGGAGCGAGGAACGCGCCGGTGCCACTCCCGATGCGCAGATTACCGAGAGCCTGGGGAAGATCAGCCGCGAGATCGACAGCGTCACCCGGCAGCTGGCCGAAGGCTCGCTTGACCAGCTGGCCGTGCGCACCCGTTACCTCGACTACCGGTATGGCGATGCCGAAGGCGTGGCCCTGCAGCCCCCGTCGCTTGATGCGCCGAAGACCGAACAGCCATCCCTGGCGGAGAAATCCTGATGCAAGTTGCCATTCCCCACACTCTTGGCCGCGAAGAAGTGCGCCGCCGCCTGCAGGGCGGGGGCCAGTCGATCGGCGATGCCATTCCCGGCGGCATGGCGCAGGTGACCACCGAATGGGTGGACCAGGACACGCTGAGCCTGGCGATCAACGCCATGGGACAGGCGCTGACCGGCAAGATCCTGATCGAGGATGCCCAGGTTGTGTTCGACATGGACCTGCCGCTCGCCCTCAGCTTCGTGAAGCCGATCGTGGAAAATACCATCCGGCAGGCCGGGCAGAAGCTGCTCGCCCCGCCCGCCGCCTGACGGCCGCCGCTTACAGCTTGCGGTCCAGCTCCAGCAATTCCGCCGGGATGCGCAAGGCATCGGTCGCCTCGCGGGTTTCGCGCAGGAACAGCATCAGCGCGCCCATCAGCAAGGCGATGGCGATAATGAACCCGCCGGCGGCATAAGGCTGCAGGTCCACCCTGGCGAACTCCTCCACGAACAGCAGCGCCACGGTCAGGCCAATGGCAATGCCTGCCATCACCAGCAGCAGGATGGCGCGGCCGATCAGGTTGATGCGCCGGTCCACCAGGCGGATTTCGCGCACCACGGCATCGTGATCGGCCCCGGTCGTCTCGCCATGGCGTTGCTGGAGGTAGCGGCTGCGATCCACCACCCGGCCCAGCCGGGTGGACAGGATGTTCATGATGTTGCCGATCGCCACCAGCACGAACACCGGCGCCAGCGCCAGCTGGATCGTTTGCGCGATCAGGCCCCCGGTATCCCCCATCATTCCTCGCCTGTTACTGGTTGGCTGCCCCTGACAGCTTGCCCACTTTCTGCGCCCCCTCCATCGTGGTGACAAGCACTTCGTCCCCGTCCACCACCACGGCCACGCCGGATAGTCCGATCACGGAGACGCGCGGGCCATCAGTCTGGACCAGCACGTCCCGGCAATCGACCAGCTCCACCCGGCCCGACGTGCGGTTGCCGTCCGCATCGCCCGGCAGGGCATCGCGCAGCGCCTGCCAGTTGCCGATGTCGGACCAGCCCATCGCCACCGGCACCATGGCGGCGCGCGTGGTCTTTTCCATCACCGCGTAATCCACCGATTCGCCATCGATCGCGGCAAAGGCGGCCGCATCGGGGTGGAACGCCCGCCCCTCTGCCCGGCCGGCGGCAACGGACTGGCGCACGGCCTGGGCAATATCGGGCCGGTGGGCTTCCAGTTCGGCCATGAAGGCGCCCGCGCCAAAGGCGAAGATGCCGCCGTTCCAGCTGTATCCGCCATCGGCCAGGAAGGCGGTGGCGGTGGCAAGGTCGGGCTTTTCGACGAACCGCCGCACCCGGTAGCCGCCGGGCAGGGCATCGCCCCGCAGGATGTAGCCGAAACCGGTTTCCGGCGCGGTGGGAGTGATGCCGAAACTGACCATCCAGCCTTCGCGGGCCAGTGCGGCGGCGGCCTGCGCGGCGCTGCGGAAAGCGCCCACATCGGCAATGTGATGATCGCTGGGGCACACCAGCATCACCGCGTCTTCCGGCAGGCGGCAGGCGGCAAGCGCGATTGCAGCGGCGGTGTTCTTCGCCTCGGGCTCAACGATCACCGACAGCGCATCCCCACCTTGCGCCAGCACGTGATCGAGATGCGCGGCCCCCGTCACCACGGTGGGCGCGGCGAACAGCGCAGGGTCGGCCGCCCGGTCCAGCGTGGCCTGGAACAGGGTGCGTTCCCCCACCAGCGGCAGGAACGGCTTGGGCGTGGACTTGCGACTGCGGGGCCACAGGCGGGTGCCGCTGCCGCCGCACAGGATAACCGGGTGAATGGTGCTCATCTTCGCTTCCTCCCGCATTAGGGGAGAGCCTTCAACCCTTTGTTGCGCAATTAGTTTCTGCGCCGGAAATCCACCCGGTAGCCATAGCGCGCCTCCACCGGCGTGCCATCATCGCGCGTGGCGGGGTTGAAGCGGATTTTCTGGATCACCAGCGGGCACACCCTGGCGGTGGTTTCGGGGTCCACGCCCGTCTGTTCCACCGTGCAATCCCGCGCGCGCCCATCCACCGTCACGGTGAAGAACACGGTGACCGAACGGCCGAAGCGCGCCTCCCGCCCGCCTTCGGGCACCGGAAAATCGCGCGCCTCGTTCAACTCGCCCGAACGGACCGAGGGCCGGGTGGCCAGGCCACCGCCGCGCCCCTGCCCGCCGTTGCCGCTGCCGGTGCCATCACCCGTGCCCGATGCGCCAGTGCCCTCCCCTGCGTCGCGCGCGCCGGACTGGCTGGCATCGCCGGTGGAGGCGGCGCGGGGTACCGGGCTGGGCGATGGCAGGGGGTTGGGCGGCGCGGACTGTTCCTGCGCCACCGCTTCCCGGCCCGGCGCACCGGCGGCTCCGGCATCGGGTTCAGGTTCCGGCTTGGGCAGGTCTTCGGTCGGGGTGGTGATGATGACGGTCAGCCCTTCAGTCGCCTGTTCGATCATGTCGGCGGTGAAATCGGGTGCCAGGAAGCGCATCAGCAGTGCGCCCACTGCCAGGTGGCCCGCGGCGATCAGCGCGATCAGCCCCCACCGCGCCCGGCGCGGCGGATTATAGCCGGCGGGCGGCGGCGCCACTGCCCTTGCCGCGACGCCCGGCTTGGCGGTGTGATTGACGGAATCTGCCACGCCCGGCCTCCTCAGCCTTTTTCAGCCCCTGCTTTTATCAGTCCCGCCCGGCTGCGCGTCAATCGTCCCGCGATGACGCATGACAGCAATTGTCACCTGTCCGACAGGCCCTGTCGCCGCCGGCCCGGCCGATTTGCGCTATTGCGGCAGTTGCGCGTGCGCCGGCGCGGGACGATAACCAGCTTGGGCGCGGGCGTGATGCCGGGGGGCGGAAATGAAACTGTTGTACATCGAGGACAACCCCGAAGCCGCGGCCGATGTCACCGCGCTGCTGGCCCGTCAGGGCAGCCAGGTGGTGTGGGAGATGCGCGGCAGCGATGGCCTGCGCCGCGCCGCGCTGGAGCCGTTCGATGCCATCATCCTTGACCGGATGCTGCCCGACATGGACGGGCTGGAGATCGTGCGCACCCTGCGCGCCAGCGGCGTGGGCGCGCCCGTGCTGATGCTTTCGGCGCTGGGCCGCGCGGGCAACCGGGTGGAAGGGCTGGAAGCGGGCGTGGACGACTACCTGCCCAAGCCTTACGAACCGGACGAACTGACCGCCCGCCTAAAGGCCCTGGTCCGGCGGGCGGAAGGGCGCACCCATTCAGCCATCATCATCCACGGCCAGTTCGAATGCCACGTGAAGGCGCGCACCGCCTTCCGCCGCAACGTGCACATCCCGCTCAGCCCCAAGGAATTCGAACTCTACCGCTACTTCATGGAAAACGCCGGGGAAGTGATCACGCGCGACATGCTGCTGCGCGACGTGTGGAAGATGAACTTCGATCCGCAGACCAACGTGGTGGACGTCAACATCGGGCGCCTGCGCCGCAAGCTGGAAAGCGGGTTCGATACCCCGGCGCTGGAGACTATCTGGGGCAGCGGCTACCGGCTGACGCGGGGCGAATGACCGGCGTGGTCGACGCTCGCCCGCTGTACCTGCCGCCGCCGCCGGTTCAGCACGGCCGTTCGATCTTTGCGGTGCTGCTGCGGCGGGCTCTGCTGTTCGGCATCACCATGTGGGAAGGCTGGCAGGGATTGCGCCATTCGCTTTCGGCCACGGTCGATACCGATATCGCCGGCCTGGCGGACATCTATGCCTCGGGCGGGGAAGACGAACTGCTGGCCCGGCTGCGCGACCGGTCCATGCTGGTGGGGCTGGAAGGGCGACAAGCCCATTACCTGGCCGCGCGGCCCGATGGCACCCGGCTGGGGGGCAACATGGAAGGCCGGCCAGCCCTTGCCGCCAACCGGTCCGAACAGGGCTTCGTGATGTTGGCCGATGGCACGCGCGCCTATGCCCGCGCCACCCGCCTGTCCCCGGACCTAGACCTGGTGGTGGCCCGGTCCTACGAACGGGACTGGGACACCCTTGTGCGCCTGATGGCGCTGTTTGGTGCCGGCGCGCTGCTGATTGTGCTGGCCATCTGGATGCTGGGACGCCGCGCCGCCACCCACCTGCGCCGCCGGCTCAACCAGATCTCCCGCGCTTTCCGCGCAGCCGAGCAGGGAACCGTGCCCGACCTGCCCGACAGCGCCTACGATGACGAAATCGGCGAGCTGGCAGAGCTGTCCACCCGGGCCATTGCCCGCTCTGCCAGCTTGGCCCAGACGCACCGGCAACTGTCCGATCACATCGCCCACGAAATACGCACGCCGCTGACCCACCTGGACCAACGGCTGGTGGCGGCGCTGCGCACGCTGCCAGCGGGGGCGGATGCATCGCTGCTGGAAAAAGGGCGGCAGGACATCCGCAGCGTGGTCACCATGCTCGATTCGCTGCTCGATATCGCCAGCAGCGAGGCACGCGTGGGCGATCCGGCGGGGCTGGCCCAGGTTGACCTCTCGGCCCTCGCCGAAGACCTGCTCGACCTTTACGAAGCCAGCGCGGAGGAAGCGGGGATCATCCTGCGGTCCTTCATTGTCCCCGGCGTGCACCTGCTGGGCGAACCGATGCAGCTGACGCGGCTGCTCTCCAACCTGCTCGACAACGCGCTGAAATACGTGCCGCGCGGTGGGCAGGTTACCCTGTCGGTCATGCCGGGCCCGGTGATCGAGGTGCGCGATGACGGGCCGGGGATAGAGCCGGAACTGCGCCCGCACGTCTTTGCCCGCTTCAGCAAGGGTGCGGCAGCCAGCTACGGCAGCAGCCACGGCCTGGGCCTGGCCCTTGCCCACGCCATAGCCTTGCGGCACGGAATGCGCATCGGCCTGGTCGACAGCGCGGTGGGCGCGCATTTCCTCATCCAGCCGCGGGCCATGTGGGGGGCCGAAGACGATACGCCATGATCGGCCGGGACCGTATTTGCCGCATCCTGTGCGCTTTGGGCCTGTTTGGGCTGGCCGCCACGCCGGCCGCGGGCAGCGCGTGGGACGCTGCGCCGCTTGCCGTGTCCTACCAGCAGGTGGGCCCCCTGCCCGGCCCCCCGCGGGGCCATGCCGCACCCGCCGGGCAGGACAGGACGGCAGAGATTGCCGCGCTGCTGGCCGCCGCCGATACAGCGCCGGACGCAGCAACGCGTAACCGTATCGTGGAGCAACTGGATGCGCTGGGCGTGCGGCTGGCGGAAGGCGCGGGCGGCGACGATCCCCTTTCCGGCTGGCGGCAGGCGGACAAGAACGGCAGCCAGTCCCCCTGGCGCGGGCGGGCACTCGGCCCGGCGTACCGGCGGGTGCGGGTTGGCGCGGGGGAAAGCCTGACGATCGAACAGATCTTCCTGGCCGGCCAGCGGGCGCGCATTGCCGCGCAGACCACGGGTGGCAGCGGCGTTGCGCTGGCCATCAGCAACCCGCGCAGTGAAGCGGTTTGCATGCGGCAACTCGCCCCGGCCGGCAGTTGCCAGTTCCTGCCCCTCTACACCGAACGCTTTGCCATCCGGCTGCACAATCGCGGGCGGCAGGCGGTCAGCATCTACCTGGTGTTCCGGTAGGGCCGGTCTACCACGGCCCTTGCCCCAAGTGGCCTGGCGACCTAAGCCATGCCGCATGGCCGCCAAAACAGATACGCCGCGCCGCCAGGTCGATCCCGCACGCCGCGCCGAAATTGGCCGGGCACGACGTGCTCGCACCCGCGCGCGGATCATCGCCGCCGCCTTCGATATCTTCGGCGAGGAAAACGGCCTGTTCGCCCGGATCGAGGACGTGGCTGATCGCGCGGGGGTGACGCGGGCCACCTTCTACAACCATTTCGCCGGCATGTTGGAACTGCGCGAAGCGTTGACGCATGAGGTGACGCACGATTTCCTGATGTCGGTCACCAACACCATCCGCCTGATGCCCGACCCGCGGCACAGCTCGGCCGCGGCCATCCGGTTCTACCTGCAGCGCGCCCGCCACGATCGCAAATGGGGCTGGTCGATGCTGAACATGAGCGCATCGGGCCTTATCTTCGGCACGGAAACCTACCGCCAGGCGCAGCAGACCGTTGGTGAAGGAATTGCCGCCGGGGTCTTCCCCATCAAGTCCGCGGAAATCGGGCGCGATGTGCTGCTGGGCACCGCGCTGGCCGCCATGGGATCACTGGTGCGCGGCCCCATGCCCGACGATTACCCAGAGACGGTGGCCGGCTACATACTGTTCGCGCTGGGAGTGCCGTTCGATCAGGCGAAGGCGATCGCGCACGAACCGCTGCCCGAACTGCTGCCGCCCAGTAACCAGCCGCTGGCCTGACGGTATCCGCCTCCCACCCTGCCGCGCCTGCCGATGGTCCCGCCCCGGGCCAGGTACGCCAGCGCATTTTTGGATTTGACGCCCGGACTGATTCCGGTTAGCCAATCCCGAAATAAACAGAATGTAAAATTGTATTCGGGAGGATGCACATGATTCAGGCGAAAGCCCTTGCGGCTGTTGCGCTTGGCGTGGCGGGCGCAGCCGGGCTGGCCGGCACGGCCCTGGCCCAGGCCACCTATGAAACCAGCCCGCGCGCGCCGGAGTACCTCTACGCCCGTACCTGCGGCTATTGCCACGGCCACAACGTCGGCCCGGTCATCCGCGGGCGCAACCTGCCCGCCCCGGTGATCGCTGCCATGGTCCGCAGCGGACAGGGGGCCATGCCCGCCTTCAAGCCGACCGAAATTACCGACACCGAATTGCAGGCCCTGGCCCAGTGGCTCTCCACCGCCCCGGCCGATCCGCGGGAGCGCGGACAATGAGCGGCGCGGGAAGCGGGAACGGCATTTCCCGGCGCGATCTGATGGCCATCGGCGGGGCGGCTGCCGGCCTTGCCGCCATGACCCCGCTGGCCCACGCGCGCATGCTGCCCGCCGAAATGGACCGCGATGCCTTTGCCGCCGCGTGCCGCGAACTGCGTGCCATCGTGGGGGCAGAATGGGTCTTTGCGGATGAGGCAAGCACGCTCAGCTACCGCAAGAGCGAGATTCCGGACCTGCGCGGCGAACATATCCCCAGCGGCGCGGTGGCCCCGGCCAACGTGGAGCAGGTGCGGGCCATCCTCGCCGTCGCCAACCGCTACAGGCTGCCGCTGTGGCCGGTCTCCACCGGGCACAACATGGGCTATGGGATGGCCACCCCCGCCAGCAGCGGGCAGATGATCCTGGACCTCAAGCGGATGAACCGGATCCTCGAATTCGATGCCGAACTGGGCACGATCCTGGTGGAACCGGGCGTTACCTACCAACAGATCCACGATTACATCGAAGACAATAACCTGCCCTACTGGATCGACGTGCCGACGGTTGGCCCCATCGTCTCGATGGTGGGCAACACGCTGGAACGCGGCGTGGGCTATACCCCTTATGGCGACCACTTCTTCATGCAGTGCGGCATGGAAGTGGTGCTGGCAGATGGTTCGATCCTGCGCACCGGCATGGGCAGCATCGAGAACGGCAATACCTGGCAGGCATTCAAATGGGGTTACGGCCCCTACCTTGACGGCCTGTTCACCCAGTCGAACTTCGGCGTGGTGGTGAAGCTGGGCATGTGGCTGATGCCCAAGCCCCCGGTCTACAAGCCCTTCGTGGTGCGCTCCGCCAATTTCGAGGACGTGGCGGCGATCACCAACACCATCCGCCCGTTCCGCATGAACAATCTCATCCCCAACGGGGTGCTGATCATGGGCGCGCTGTACCAGCTGGCCATGTTCAAGCGCCGCAGCGACGTGTGGCAGGGCAGCGAGCCGATCCCGCGCGATGCCCTGAAGGCCGAAGCGGCGCGCAATGGCCTCGGCATGTGGAACACCTACTTCGCGCTCTACGGCACCGACGAGATCATCGGCGCGGTGGAACCGATCCTGCGCAGCGCCTTCGAGGCAGCGGGCGGCGAAGTGCTGACCGATGCCGAGATGAACGGCAACCCGTGGTTCGAACACCACAAGACGCTGATGCGCGGCGGCATGAGCCTTGAGGAAATCGGCCTCATCCGCTGGTGGGGCCGCAATGGCGGGGCCGTGGCCTTTGCCCCGGTGGCACCGGCCAAGGGCGACCAGACCATGGCGCAGTCTGAACTGGCGACCGAGATCATGAACAAGTGGGGCTTCGACTATGCCCCGGCCTACGCCGTGGGCGGGCGTGAATTGCACCACATCATCTTCCTGATGTTCGACAAGGGCAGTGACGAGAGCGCAGCCAAGGCCGAACAGTGCATCAACGAGATGATCACCCGCTTTGGCGAGCGCGGCTGGGCGGCCTACCGTTCCGCCGTATCGACCATGGACCTGGTGGCGCAGCAGTACGGCCAGACCAACCGCGAGGTGAACGCGCGGCTGAAGCAGGCGTTCGACCCCAACCACATCATCGCCCCTGGCAAGCAGGGCATTGCCTAGGCTTGCCTCGCCGGCCCCGCGCCTCCCTCAGCGGGGCCGGCACCCTTTTCCTGATCCCGGAGGATGGCGATGGGCCAGTTAAACTATGACTTTTCCGGCCGCACCGCGCTCGTCACGGGCGGGGCCACCGGCATCGGGCGCGAAACCGCCAAGGCCTTTGCCGCTGCCGGGGCCGCGGTGATGATCGGCGATGTGGACCCGCGCGCGGAGGAGACCGTGGCCATCATCCGCCAGGCCGGTGGGACTGCCGATTTCCTGCCCACCGATGTGACCCAGGGCGATCAGGTGCGCGCGCTGGTGGCGGGCACGATCAAGCGTTTCGGATCGCTGCACATGGCCTTCAACAACGCCGGGGTGCTGCCCCCCTTGCGCCCGATCCACGAAGTGCCTGATGACGAACTGGACCTTGCCATCGCGGTGGATTTCAAGGGCGTGTGGTATGCCATGCAGGCGGAAATCCGCCATTTCCTGGAGGTGGGCGGCGGGGCCATCGTCAACACCGCCAGCGTGGGCGCGCTGATCGCGGACCCGAACATGGCGGCCTATTGCGCCATGAAGCACGCCGTGGCGGGCCTCACCAAGGCGGCTGCGGTGGAATATGCGCGGGCCAACATCCGCGTGAACTGCATCGCCCCCGGCTTCATCGCCACTCCGATGACCCAGGCCTGGGTGGAGAGCAAGGAGTTCAAGGCGATGTTCTTCCAGCACAACGTATCGGGCCGCATGGCACTGCCGGAGGAGATCGCCGGCACCGTGCTGCACCTGTGCAGTGACGCCGCCAGCTTCGTCAACGGTGCCACCTGGACCATCGATGGTGGCCAGACCGCGCACTGACCGGTCACGGCACAAGTGGTGAGCCAGGCAGGATTCCAACCTGGGATCAATTCCCTCGCCCCGGTCGGCGCTGCGGAACCTGGCAATCCCTTCGGCTAAATTGTGTCCGCCCCATCCTCCTGAACGCGAACGCACATTTCTGATTCGAGACAAGAGAGGGGCCATTCAGCGACCCTCAAATGGCTCCCAGATGTTTCCCATGTTTCAGATTTTTCCAATATCTTTCATTATCTTACAGTTTCCTTTCACTTTGGCCTGAACCGTCACGCAACTTACGCTGCACCGCACAATTGCTGTAACCAACAGCCGCCATTGCCCCGCCAGCAGACAGCGCCGAGTAAGTCGCACGGCGACTCCTGCAGATCAGGGGACAGACCATGACATCCGCTACAGTTTTTCGCCGCCTGCTGGCGTGCACCACTTGCCTTTGTTCGATCGTGCCAAATGCCGCCCTGGCCCAGCAGGCTACGGCGACTGCCGCAGCGATGGCTGGCACCAATGCAGATGATGACTTCATCATCGTCGAAGGCGCGCGGGTGACCAAGGAAGAGGTGACCGAAACCGCCGCCGAGCTGGCCGAATTCGGTACCCAGGTCCAGGTCATCAGCAGCGACGAGGTGCTGACCGGCGGCTTCACCAACTTCGGGGAACTGGCGGCCGGCCTGATCCGCGGCGCCAACGTCGGCTATTCGCCGGACGAAGGCGAATTCACCATCCGCATCGATGGCGGCACGGACCGTGACACGCTGCTGCTGGTGGACGGGGTGCCGTATTTCGACCGCTCCTCCCCTTCGGAAGACCTGTGGCCGGCCACCGCGATCGACCCGCGCATGATTTCCAGCGTGGAAATTTTCCGTGGTGGCCAGAGCCTCTATTTCGGTTCCAACGGCGGCCTGGGCGTGGTGAGCGTGCGCTCGAAGGACCCGGAAGACGAGCTGGCCGGCCAGATCGGCATCTATGGCGGCTCCTTCCGCACCCGCGAGATCTACGGCAACATCTCCGTGCCCCTGCCCATCGGCGAGGAAGGCGAACATTCGCTGCTGGTCTTCGGCCGTTCCTACGAAACCGATTCCAACATCCTGTTCAACCGCGAGGCCTTTGCCGATACGCTGCTGGAACTGGGCGGCTTCCGCAAGTATCCCTACAGCTATAACAACATTGGCGTTCGCTACATGTGGCGCGTGACGCCGGATGTCACCTTCCGTGCGGGCTTCCAGCTGGCCTCCATCGACTTCGAGGATACCTTCCCCGACCAGTCGCCCTATGCCCCCAACAAGACCGAGTTCCCGATCTATAACGCCTCGCTCGATGCGCGGCTGAATGACCGGATGCGGCTTGAAGTGGAAGCGCATTACCAGGCGCCTTCGCTGCGCAATACCGAGCTGGACCCGCTGGTGTGCGCCATCCCGCGCGTGGCCGACCTGCCTGCCAACGTCCGCACGCTTGCCCCGGCTGGCGGCTTTACCACGGCGACGGCTTACGAAAACTTTGCCCGCGCCAACAACCTGCCGGTAGGCTGCGTTACCAACCCGCAGTTCAACTTCGGCCGCGCCAACGTGCAGGCCCGCAGCGGCATCTACGTGAACCCCGCCAATGGCCAGGTTTACGGCACGCAGGCCAACCCGTTCCCGATCGGCAACCCGATGGGCTTCGTGATCCAGTCGGTCGCCAGCTTCGGCACCGGCGTGCCGACCAAGGGCATCGGCGATGTGGACCAGTTCACTTCCGGCTATATCGATTACGGCGCCAACGCCCGCATCTACTACGACTGGACCGACTGGTTGCAGACCGTCGTTGGCGTGCAGAACACCAGCTACACCGACAATTCGGACCCGGTGTTCGGCGTGCGCGATGTGACCTTGCGGTCCAACGGCATCTACGGCGACATCCGGCTGGACCTGCCGGTGCTGGAAGGCCTCAACGTCTCCGTCGCGGGCCGTCAGGATTTCAACAGCAACTTCTCGGATGAATTCATCTGGAAGGTCAGCGCGCGGCAGGAACTGCCGGGCGGCTTCTATGTCCGCGGTGGCGGCGGCACGTCCTACAGCGCGCCCAAGATCGACGAAATCGGCGCCTATGGCCCCACGGCCAACGTTAACCCTGACCTGCAGACACAGCGCGTGGAAACCTACAACTTCGGCGCCGGCATCAATGGCGACATCGCCGGCGGCACGTTCAACATCGAACTGGGCTATTTCGATACTGAAATCACCAACCAGTTCGGCGATCGCAGTGTCGGCGGCGTGTGTCTGGAATATGCCCGGGAAACCAATCCGAACGGCACCATTTTCCGTGACGAGATCCTGCGCAACCGCGCGCTGATCATTCCGCCCGATGCCTTCTGCGCCAGCGCCGCGGCAGCCAACCTTGGGGCCAACCAGTCGGTTGCGGTCAACACCCTGGCCCTGCAGGACATCAAGGGCTACACGGTCGACCTCGCCTTCGATACCGACCTGGTGCAGTTCGACCTTTCGTTCACCAAGAACGATTCGCTGGAACCCAACCCGGTGTTCGGCCTGGCCGCTCGCCTCGATGGCACCACCACCAACCTGTCCTTCGTCACGCCCGGCGCGGCCGGCGCGAACGAATTCCGCCAGTCGGCCGAACGTCCGGAATGGTCGGCCTCGGGCCTGGTCACCTTCACCCCCAGTGACCGGTGGGTCGTGGCCCTCAACCCGCGCTACCAGGGACCGGAATGGGCCTATGCCCCCAGCGGGGCCGCCCGCCTGGTGGATGCCAGCGGCAATCGCGTGGTGGAAGACGTCAACTTCGGCAACTACTTCGTGATGAACGCATCGGTGCAGTACTTCCTGGGTGAGAACCTGGAGCACCGTTTCATGCTGCGCGCGGTGAACATCTTCGACGAAGAATATTCCGAGCGCTACTCCGGCGGTTCGACCCTGCAGATCTCGCGCGCCGCCGTGCGCGGGGAGATCGGGCCGCAGAACTCCAGCTACTATCGCCAGTATGGCTGGAACGGCAAGCCGCGCTCCGTCTGGGTGCAATACGAATACCGCTTCTGAGCGGACCATTCCCGGCGGGCAGGCCCAGCGCTGCGGCGTGGCCTGCCCGCCTCTTCATAAAATCGAGGGCATCACCATGCGTAAACTCCTTCTTTCCTGTGCGGCCATAGCGCTGCTTCCGGTCGGCGCTGCCGCCCACGAAGACCATCATGCTGACGAGCGCGAGGCGCACTTCCCTGCCACCCCGGCAGGCCAGCAACTGCTGCTGGTGGACCTGCACACCCATTCGGTGTTTTCCGATGGCCTGGTGTGGCCCACCATCCGCGTGGAGGAAGCCCAGCGTGACGGGCTGGATGCCATCGCCCAGACCGAACACCTGGAGCACCAGCCCAAGCGCGCCGACATCCCCCACCCGGACCGCAACCGTTCGCACCAGATCGCGGCCGAGGAAGTGGCACGGTCCGGCTCTGACCTCATTGCCATCAACGGCGCCGAAATCAGCCGCGGCATGCCGCCGGGCCACGTCAACGCGGTGTTCGTGCAGGATGCCAACGCGCTGCTGCAGGACGATGCGGACGCCGCCATCCGCACCGCCAATGCGCAAGGGGCCTTCGTGTTCTGGAACCACCCCAACTGGCTGCCGCAGGCGCCCGACGGGGTGGCGCGGATCCTGCCATTCCACCAGCGCCTGATCGCTGATGGGATGCTGCACGGGGTGGAAGTGGCCAACGGCACGCTGGACGCCTATTCCGAACACGCCTTCCAGATTGCCATCGACTACAACCTCGCGGTCCTGGGCACGTCGGACATTCACGGTCTGGTGGACTGGACGCACAACGCCGGCCACGGCGGCCACCGTCCGCAGACCATCGTGCTGGCCAACCAGCGCAGCCAGCAGGGCCTGCGCGAGGCGCTGTTTGCCGGCAACACCGTGGCGTGGATCAACGATGACCTGATCGGCCTGCAGCGCAACCTGGAGCCAGTTGTGCAGGCCTGCCTGAAGCTGGAGCCTCAGGGTTATCTGCCCCGCTCCAGCGTGCTGGAGGTAAACCTGGTCAACTCCTGCCCGCTCGCCTTCACGCTCAACAACGAAGGCGAACGCACGCTGCACAATATCAGCGACCTGATCCGCGTGGAACGTTATGGCTCTACCCGGTTGCAGGTGCGCATGAACAACGAGCGCAATACCCTCTCGCTCGACGTACGCGTGCTGAACGCGCACGTACGCCCGCGCGAGGCGCTGCGCACGAGCATGGCGGTCAATCTGCCGGCAGACATGGTGCCTGCGATGCCCTCTGCCGGACAGGAGTGAGGGCAAACGTTTTGTCTCGGCCCTGTCAGGGCCATCGGAGCCAGGGGCATGGTGGATTTCACCAGCGTCCCCGGCTCCGATGGATACAAAAAATCAGAAGCTTGCATATTGGCAGTAGACCGGATCATCGATCAGTCAGGTGCCGTCCTGACGTCGCTTGATCCAGCTGGCAGCCCATGCGGCGCAGCTAATCACTGCGTACGCGATTCACGCGATGATGATTTGGCGAGCAGCCAGCCTTCCGGGCGAAGGCGCGGGTGAAACGGCTGGCATCGCTGAAGCCCGGCGAAGTGGTGAGCCCGACAGGATTCGAACCTGTGACCCGCTGATTAAAAGTCAGCTGCTCTACCTACTGAGCTACGGGCCCACTCTCTTGGGATGCGCTCACCTAGGCAGGGGGCGGTGGCCGGTCAAGCGCGCATGTAGCTGGGCCAGGCTGAGGCCGGTCAGCGGATCGCGCCAGCCCGGCGCGATGGCGGCGGCGGGGCCGAGCACGAAATCGCGCGTGCGGAACAGCGGGTGCGGGATCGCCAGGCGCGGCTCTGCCACCACCCCGCCCGACCACAGCACGATGTCGAGATCGATCACGCGGGACCGCCAGCGCTGCCCGCGCCGCACGCGGCCCAGTTGCGCCTCAAGCCATTGCAGCGCGGCCAGCAGTTCCTGCGGGGCAAGGGTGCTTTCCAGGACCAGCGCGGCGTTGGCATAGCGGCGCAGCGAAGGGCCGATGGGCGCGGTGGTAATGATCGGCGAACGGGCCAGGACCGTGCCCAGCGTGCCATCCACCATGTGCATGGCCGCCTCAACCACCGCGCGCGGCGCGCCCCAGTGAGGATGGCGCTGGTTGCTGCCCAGCGCGACGATGTAGGTGTGCTCGCTCAAATGTCTTCGGCGATGCGGGTGTAGAGATTTGGCCGCCGGTCGCGAAAGAAGCCCCAGCTTGCCCTGTGCTTACGCGCCGCGTCGAGATCCAGCGTGGCGACCAGCACGCCGGTCTCCTCAGCGCCGAATTGTTCGATGTAATCGCCCCATTCATCGCAAATGAAGCTGTGGCCATAGAACTGCTGGTCAATCCCGCCGCTGCTTTCCAGGCCAATGCGGTTGGCGGCCACCACCGGCATACAGTTGGATACGGCATGGCCGATCATCGCCCGGCGCCACATGCGGCTGGTGTCCATCTCCGCATCCTTCGGCTCGCTGCCGATGGCGGTGGGGAACAGCAGCACCTGCGCGCCCTTCAGCGCCAGGCAGCGGGCGGTTTCCGGGTACCACTGGTCCCAGCACACGCCCAGGCCCAAGCGTGCAGTGCCGGTGGGCGTGGGCACGTCCCACACCTTGAACCCATCGTTGCCGGGGCGGAAGTAGAACTTCTCCTCGTACCCCGGCCCATCGGGGATGTGGCTCTTGCGGTACGTCCCCTGGATCTCGCCGGTGGCATCGATCCAGGCCATGGTGTTGTAATAGTGATGCCCGTCCCGCTCGAAGAAGCTGGTGGGGATGGCCACCTTGAGCCGGGCCGCCAGCTTCTGCATGGCGATGACCGAGGGGTGTTCCGCCGTGGGGCGGGCAAGCGCGAACAGCTCGTCCCTTTCCTCGCGGCAGAAATAGGGGCCGGAAAACAGTTCAGGCGGCAGGATCACCTGCGCGCCCTTGCCCGCCGCTTCCGCCACCAGGGCTGAAACGGCGGCGATGTTCTCTTCCTCAACCCACGATCCCAGCGGGAGTTGCAGCGCGGCGACTGTAAGCTTGGTCATGGGCCGCACTTAGCTACCCGGTCCCCGCTCCTCAAGGGCGCTTTCTGAAGAGGAGCGTCATCCGGTCGCTTTCGCCGATGGCATCCAGCTCCGCACGGCGGGCGGTATCGGTGGCAGGGACGCCGCGATAGCCCGGCGGCAGGCTCCACACTCCGCCTTCCCAGTTGGCCGGATCGCGCGGGTTGGCGTTGATCTCGCTTTTTTCGACCAGCTCGAAGCCATAGGCCGCCATCAGGGCGATCACGTCCTCCTCGCGCTGGTAGCCGTTGTCGCCCAGGGTGTAGCTGGCGGGGGCATCGGCTCTTGCGCGGTGCTGTTCCACGCCCAGCAGGCCGTCGTCCTTCAGCAGGGTGCGCGCGGCCACCAGCGTTTCGTGCAGCCAGCCGAAGCGGCGCATGTTGTGGATTTCGCGGAAGATCAGGAAGCGGTCCACCGTGCCCGCGCGCGCGGAAAGATCGTCATTGGTGTTGAGGCCGACCACGGCGGCCCCCTCATCGCCAACCCAGCCTTGCGCGTCGGCGGGAATGCGCGTGGCGGCATTCCGATACATGTCCCAGTAGCCGGTAAGCGAGGGGTGCAGGTTGGGGTTCATGCCGATGTAGGTGCCCTGTTCCCCCAGGTAGGGGATCAGCACGCGGCTGAACCAGCCGCCGGCGGGCATGTAATCGACCACGGTCATCCCCGGCTCCACCCGGAAGAAGGCCAGCGTCTCAGCCGGGTGCCGATGCTGGTCGCGCGCGCGGTCCCCGTAGCGCCGGGGGTGGGCCAGCACTTCGGCCAGTGCGGCATTGGTGGCAGGGGCGGCATGATGCGCGCCGTGATGCGCCGCGTGTTCCTGCGCGGCAGCAGGAAAGGCAAGGGCCAGCAGGCCAAGCGAAGTAAGACTGGCGGCGGCGGCAAGCAGCAGGGGGCGCATGGCATATCCTCTCGACAACAGGGGAAATTTTGCCTGCAACCTAGGGCACAAGGGCAGGATGACAAGCGGGTCTTTCGTCCCCATCTTGGCCGCCAAAGGAGATAGAGCAATGACGACGGAAACCGCGATCCTGGCCGGTGGCTGCTTCTGGTGCACGGAAGCCGTGTTCAACGACGTGGTCGGCGTGACGGGGGTCGAAAGCGGCTACATCGGCGGGCACAAGGCCAGCCCCACCTACAAGGAAGTGTGCACCGGCAACACCGGCCACGCCGAAGCGGTGCGGGTGACCTATGATCCCGCCATCGTCAGCCGGGACGAAGTGCTCGACATGTTCATGGGCACGCACGATCCCAGCCAGTTGAACCGCCAGGGCAACGACGTGGGCACGCAGTATCGCAGCGCCATCTTCCTGCTGGACGAAAGCGAGCGGGAAAGCGCGAAAGCCGCGATTGCGCGGTGGGAAGCGGCTCATCCAGGTGTGAAAGCGGTGACCACGATCGAAGGCCCCGCCCCGTGGTACCCGGCAGAGGATTACCATCAGGAATACTGGCAGGGCGAAGGGCAGCGTAATCCCTATTGCCTGGCCGTCATCCCGCCCAAGCTGATGAAGCTGCGCAAGAGCTTTGCGGATAAGGTGAAGGGCTGAAAGGCCCCGGCTTCACCAGCCACCCTCAGCGCCCCAGCAGGCCCTGCAGCCAGCGCACCAGGCGGGCCAGCAGCGAAGGCGACGTCCCCTGCCGTTGATCGGCCTGCTTTTCCCTGATCCGCGCCCGCAGGGCAGAGGGGGAAGGTTGGTCGGCCAGCGGCTGCGCCAGCGAATCAAGATCGGATGACAGGGCATCGGCAGTCAGGACAGGCGACGTGCGCCGGGCCATGGCAGCAACGAGGGCGGGTTCGGCCGGTGCTGCCGGTGCGGGGTGCTCCGACCATTCGGCGGTGTCTTGCTGGTACATGTCCCACTCATCCTCCAACCGGTCTTCCTGGTTAAGAGGGAGGCTTGCCGGCGCGGCGGCAGGGGGCGTGGCCGATGGCGACATGCCAACGTGGGCTGGCTCTGGCGGAACCGTCGGCTCACCCTCCTCCGCAACCGGCGGAGGTGCGGGCGCTGCGCTATCCAACGGGGGCAAAATGGCCCGCCGCGGGGTGATCTGTGACCAATCGTCGATTTCCAGCCGCTCGACATTCGGATCGGGGATCTCGACCACGGGCTCGCGCGCATCCATGGCGGGCGCAGGCTCCTGCACCGGGGGCGCGGGCTCTGCGGGGGCGGGAGGGGGAGCGGACGCGACCGGGGCGATTGGCGGCGCAGTGATGTGCGGCATCACCGCACGGCTTGTGCGTTCGCGCATCCGCTGCCGCTGTTCGGCGATGGACGGGACCGCGTCCTCGTCGTCATCATCGTCCGTCTCGCCCGGCAGGTCCACCAACGGCCGGCCGCGTGCGGCACCCAGCAGGTGATCGAGGCTGTAGGATGGCAGCGGAGCGGGTGCTTCGTCCAGTTCTTCGAGGGATTCTTCGTCCTCAGCGGAATCAGCCGGCGTGAACGTGCTGGCAGGCGTTTCTGGGCCGGCGTCCGCTTCGTCCTCGGGGGTTTCGGCGAAGCCGGGCTCCTCCGCATCCTGCGGGGCGAAAGCGTGCTGCGGATAGAGCTGCGGATCATCTTCCGGCTCATCCCGCCCCATCGGCGCAAGGCCCAGCATGATCGCCGGCTGGGGAGTACGCGGCGCAGGCACCATGTCGGCCGATTCCATGATTTCCGCCCCGCCCATGGCAATGGCCATGTGTGCCTTGGCCAGTTCCTGTTCGTCCAGCACGAGGACCGGTTTCTTCTTCATTTTTCGGGGTCCCAGCACGGCGAGGCTGCCATAAAGCGAATCGCTCCATTCCGCGTCTGGCGCATCACCGGTGAGGGGGCCGGAAGCGGGAAAAGGGGAAGCGGAAAGCGACATGGCCACAGGCATAGCCCGCCGTGGTCGCCGCGAGGTTGCCGCTTATGGTTATCGCCGCCTTAACGGCCCGCCGGCGTCAGGCCCGCCAGCGGGCGATAAAGAAGCCATCCAGGCCGCCTTCTGCTGCGAGCATGCCAGGATGGGTGCGAACCTGTCCGTCATCGGTGGGAACAATGCCGGCGGGCAGTTCAGCCGCGGTGACGGGATCGGGCGCCAGCTTCACGGCCGCTGCCTGCTCCTCGCCCTCGGCCCGTTCCAGCGAGCAGGTAGCATAGACCAGCCGCCCGCCCGCCTTCACCCACCCGGCCGCGCGGGCCAGCAGGGCGGATTGCAGCTCGGCCATCTCGGCAATCTGGCGCTGCCCGATGCGGTGCAGCACGTCCGGGTGGCGGCGGCAGGTGCCGGTGGCGGTGCACGGCGCATCCAGCAGCACGGCATCGAACGGGGCATCAGGCTGCCATGCTAGGGCATCGGCGGTGACAACTTCGGCGGCAAGGCCGGTGCGGGAAAGGTTCTGCTGCAACCGTTCCAGCCGCCGGGCGCTGGCATCCAGCGCAGTTACCTGCCAGCCGGCCGCCGCCAGTTGTAGCGTCTTGCCGCCCGGCGCGCTGCACAGGTCCAGCACGCGGCGGCCTTCCCCTGCGCCGAGCAGCCGCGCGGGGAGCGAGGCGGCCAGATCCTGCACCCACCAGGCGCCATCAGCATAGCCGGGCAGGTCCTCCACCCGGTCTCCCCGGCCCACGCGCACGTGGCCGGGCATCAGGCTGGTGCCGCCGAGACGTTCAACCCATTCCGCGGTGGCGGACGGATCCTTCAAGGTGAGGTCCAGCGGTGGCGGCACGGCAAGGCCGGGGGCCACGGCATCGGCCAGGCCGCCCCAGCGCAGGCGCACCGCATCGGGCAGGGTGGGCACATCGGGCAAGGTTGCCGGGCGCTTGGTGAGCGTAGAAAAGACCCCATGCGCCAGCCGGCGCGGGCCGCCGTCGAGCAGCTCCAGCCCTGTTGCCACCACGGCGTGCGGCGGGGTGTCCAGCCGCAACCACTGCGCCAACATCAGCCGCAGCACCATGCGCGCCTTGGCATCGTCCGCCAGCGGCAAGCGCGTGGCCGAATCGATCAGGCCGTCAAGGTCCACCAGCCAGCGCAGCGCCTCGCCCACGATGGCGCGGGCCAGCGCCTTGTCTGCCGGGTTCCTGATGCCCTGCAACGCGCCGTGGGCGGCAATATCCAGTGTATCCCCGCGCCGCAGCACGGCATCCATCAGCTTCAACGCCCCGCGCCGTGCGGGCAGGCCTGCGGGATCGTTCGAAAGGAAGCTGGGTGGTCGGGCCATGGCAAGCCCTTAGGCGGCCCAAGGGTCATATTGCAACCGCTGGCCAGTGCGCCCATTATTGCGGCCATGACCAAACGCGCCACCAAGCGACCAGCAGGGTTTGTGAAACCGGCCCACTGGAGCAACGACCCGGCCCCCGCCCCGGCCCCGCCGGTGGAGGATGAGGCGCTGTCCCCCACCCGCTATGGCGACTGGGTGAAGGACGGGATTGCGGTAGACTTCTAGTTCCCGCCGTTCCGGCGGCCGAGTACGCGCGCCCAGTCCACCTTGGCCAGCGCCACCAGTGCCGCCAGCATGGCCACCTGCATGGCGATGAACCACGGGCTGGACAGGTTATCCCGGAAGGTATCGCCCAGCGAGGTGTGCTGGGTGACCACCTTCGCACCCCCGGCGTAGAGGGTGTAGGAAAACAGCCGCCCCACGAAGAAGGCCAGCGTAAACGGCAGGATGCGCACCCCCGCCAGCCCCACCGCACCGAACTGCTGCGCCGATGGCAGGGGGGAAAAGACGAAGAAGGCCAGCGCCATCAGGTTGTGGTGCTTCTTGCTTTCGAACGCGGCACGGGCTGCAGCAAGGTTGGCGCGGGTCTTTTCCGCCAGCCGGCCCGCAAACAGGCGGAAGCCGTGGGCCAGCAGGTATCGCCCGCAGCTGGACGCCAGCGCCGCCACGATGACAAGGCCCGGCAAGGGCAGGTCCGAATTGATGCCGTAGAGAATGATGACAGACCACGTGGGCGGGCCGAAGGCCGGCATCAGGTTGATGCCGAAAACCACGGCGAACAGAATCAGGTAGGGGAGCAGGTCCACCCCGTCACACCCAGCCGGCCAGCTCGCGCCGGACCAGCGCTTCCAGCATGGCCATGCCGGTCTCACCATCATTCAGGCAGGCCAGCGCCGCGTAATGCTCCCCGCCCGCTTCGGTGAACTGCTCGCGCCCGCGAATGGCCAGTTCCTCCAGCGTTTCCAGGCAATCGGCGGAAAAGCCCGGCGCGGCCACGGCGATGCGCTTCGTGCCCTTCGCCGCCTCCTCTTCCAGCACCGCATCGGTCGCCGGCTCCAGCCACTTGGCGCGGCCGAAGCGGCTCTGGAACGTGGGGCGCACCCGCAGGCCCGGCCGGTCGAGCGCGGCGGTGAGCAGGCGCGCGGTCTTCATGCACTGGCAATGGTAGGGATCGCCCAGTTGCAAGGTGCGCAGCGGCATCCCGTGGAAGCTGAGCAGCAGCACTTCGGGATCGAAATCCAGCGCATCGAGCTGGCGGCCGATATCGGCGGCCAGCGCGTCGATATGCAGCGGCTCGTCATGGTAGGGCGGCAGGAAGCGCAGGGCCGGCTGCCAGCGCATGGCCTTCAGCTCATCGCCCACCTTGTCCATCACCGTGGCCGTGGTGGCGCCCGAATACTGCGGATAGAGCGGGGCGACGAGGATTCGCTCGCACCCGGCGTCCATCAGCTTGCGCAATTGCGCGGGGATCGAAGGGTTGCCGTAGCGCATGGCCCAGTCCACCAGCACGCCATCGCCAAGCCTGTCCGCCAGCGCCTGTGCCTGCCGCATGGTGATGGCGGCCAGCGGGGAGCCGTCCTCGGTCCACACCTGCTGGTAGGCATGGGCGCTCTTTTTCGGGCGCACATTCAGGATGATGCCGTGGAGGATCGGCCACCACAACGCCTTGGGGATTTCCACCACGCGCGGGTCCGACAGGAATTCTGCCAGGTAGCGGCGCACGGCGGCGGGCGTGGGCGCATCGGGCGTGCCCAGGTTGACCAGCAGCACGCCCACGCCCCCGCTGGCCACGGGCGGGTGATCGGCGGGCAGGGATTGGGCTTGCCAGGTCATAAGCTCTCTTCAGGCTGGGGCAGCGCGGCATCGCCTGCCGGCTCGGCTGCGGGAGCGGTGCCTGTGGCAGATGTCGCACCGGCAGTCGATACGGCCGAAGGTGGCATGGACGAGGGTTGCGGCGGCGGGGCCAGCGCCAGCCCCAGCGGGAGGCTGCGCAGCCGGTTGCCCGATGCGGCGAACAGCGCGTTGGCAATGGCCGGGGCCACCACCGCCACGCCCAGTTCGCCCGGATCAAAGCTTTCCGCCTCGCTCTCGATCAGGTCGATGGTGATTTCCGGGCAATCGGCAAGGGCGGGCACCTGCAGGTCCGCAAGGCCGGTAAAGGTGGGGCGCCCTTCGTCATACCCCGTGGCGCACCCGGCGGCGAGGCCGAGGCCGAAGATCAGCCCGCCTTCGATTTGCTGCAGGGCAATGTCGCGGTTGACCACGCGGCCAATGTCCACCGCCACCGCCAGCTTGCCGACACGCAGGCCCCCTTCGCCTGCCGAGGCCGTGGCCACCACGGCAATGCGTCCGCTGGCACTGCCCGCCTGCATCACGTGGCAGGCCATGCCCTGGCCCGATCCGCTGACCCCGCCATCCCACGCCCCAAGCTGCGCCGCGCGCTGGAGGCAGGTGACGAGGCGCGGATCGCCCCCCAGCATGGCGATGCGGAAGCTCATCGGTTCATGCCCGCCGCGATGGGCCACCTCGTCAATGAAGCATTCACGCATGAAGCAGGTGTAGCCGTGGGCATTGCCGCGCAGGCGGCCCGCCGGCAGCGGCAGTTCCACCGGGATATGGTAGAGCGATTGGTCAGGGATGGCGTAGATGCCGGCGAAGCCTTCAACCGCCATCGGATCGGCGCTGCCGGCCACCTCCTTGATGGCGGACCAGGTGGTCAGGTTGGCAAACAGGCGGCGGCCGAATTCGTGGCCCGCGGGCGGCGTGGCGATGCGCGCGCGCATGGCGGCGATGCGCCCGTCCGGCGTGAGGCTGGCCCCCACCAGCGCGGCCACCGGCGGGCGCGGGTTGAGCGCCAGCTGCTCCTCAGCGCGGGACCAGATGAGCTGCACCGGGCGGCCCAGTTCGCGGGCGATCAGCGCGGCCTCGATCGCGTGGTCATGGTCCAGCCGCCGATCAAAACTGCCGCCTGCGGGCATGGGGTAGAGCACCACGTCGGCCAGATCGAGGCCGAGCGCGCGCGCCGCGGCCAGCCGGGCCGCTTCGGGCGCTTGCGTTGCCAGCCACAATTCCAGCCGCCCGCCCGCAAGGTGCGCGGTGACGCTGGCCGTCTCCAGCGTGGCGTGCACCGCAGGGGCCACATCATAGCGCACGGCGAAATCGGGCACGTAGCCTTCATCCCCCTTGCCGGTTTCGAACAGCACCTCCCCCGCACCGCGCCGCACGCCGTCATCCAGCGCGGCATCGATGCGCGCGGAACGGACCATACGCTCGGCGGTAAAGCGCGGGGCCATGGCGGTCAGCGCCTGTTCCGCCGCCCACCAGTTGGTGGCGGCCACGGCCAGCCACCTCTTGCCGCGCACCACGCCCACCAGTCCCTCACGGCCGGCCAGCTGTTCGATGTCGTAACCCGCTAGTTCCGCCTGGTCGCGCGAGCCGTGGCGGATTGCGGCATAGACCATGTCGGGCAGGCGCACGTCCCCGGCAAAGAGGTAGCTGCCATCCACCTTGGAGGGCAGGTCCAGCCGGGGAAAGGCGATCTCGCGCGCGGGCGCGGGCTCGCCCGGTTCCTGCTCCAGCGGGAGATCTCCGGGAGCGGCCATGGCCGGGTCGCGCGGCGGATCAGACCGCAGGGGCGGCGGATCGGGCGGGGTCAGCGCGGCAGCTTCCTCCGCCAGTTCGCCAAAGGTCAACCGGTCATCACCATGCACCACGAAGCCGCCCGCTGTGTCGCACTCTTCCCAGGCAATGCCCCAGCGGTCCGCCGCAGCCATTTCCAGCAGCGCGCGGGTGGCGGCGGCAGCCATGCGGCAGGGCATTTCGTATGCGGCCATGGACATTCCATCGGCCGTTGCGGTGAACCGTTCGCCCTCCGCCCAGCGGCGCAGCAGCGGATCATCGGCATCGTCTGCCAGCGGGGCGATCAGCGGACGCCACAACGGGGCCCACTTCGCCGCCAGCGGGAGGTTGGCATAGGCCCCGCTGACGGGAGCCGGTTCCACCGCCACCTGCCGCCAGTCCGCCCCCAGTTCCATCGCCACCACCTGCGGCAGCAGGGTTGTGATGCCCTGCCCCATTTCCAGCTGCGGCACGGCGACGGTGATCACCCCGTCGCGGGCGATCTTGATCCACGCGTCGAAGGCATATTCACCCTCGCCCGGCGTGATCGGGTTGTCGTAATCGCGCGGCATCAGGCTGTAGGCGACAAGCAGGCCGCCGCCTGCCGCCGCGCCCACCAGCAGCCCCCTCCGCGTCAGCTTCATGGCCCCGTCAGCCTCATGAAAGCGTCAGCTTCATGCCGGATGGCTATCCAGCCAGTGCGCCAGCCGCTGGGCCACGGCGGTAAACGCCGCGCCTTCCGCCCCGTCGTTGGCGGCGGGCGGCTGGCCGGTATCGCTGGCCACGCGGATTGCCATCTGCAGGGGTACGCGGCCCAGGAACGGGTGGCCCAGCGATACGGCCGCCCCCTCGCCCCCGCCAGCACCGAAGGGATCGCTGCTCTCGCCGCAATGCGGGCAGACATAGCCGGCCATGTTCTCGACAATGCCCACCACCGGGATGCCGGACTGGCGGAACAGGTCGATCGCGCGGGTGGCGTCGATCAGGGCCAGGTCCTGCGGGGTGGTGACGATCACCGCGCCGGCCGGCTTGAACTTCTGCAGCATGGTCAGCTGCACATCGCCCGTGCCCGGCGGCAGGTCCACCAGCAGCAGCTCGGCCTCGCCCCAGTCGGCCTCCATCATCTGGGTCAGCGCCTGGCCCACCATCGGCCCGCGCCAGGCAATCGCCTTGCCGCCTTCCACCAGCTGCGCCATCGACAGCAGCTTGACGCCGAATTCGCTTTCCACCGGGATCAGCGTGTTGCCTTCCGCGCGCGGACGGCCGCGTGCCGGGTCCAGCAGCATGACCTGGCTGGGGCCGTAGATATCGGCATCCACCACGCCCACCTTGCGGCCCATGCGCGCCAGCGCCACGGCCAGGTTGGCAGTCAGCGTGCTTTTGCCCACCCCGCCCTTGCCGCTGCCCACGGCGATGATCCGGCGCTGCGGCTTGCTGGCCATCAGCGCCACGCGCACCTCGGTTACGCCGGGAACGGCAGCAACTGCCTGTTCCAGTTCCTTCTGCAACTGCGCCGCCGCGCTGCGCCCCAGCGCCCCGGCATCAGCCACGATGGTGGCCACGCCATCGGTGAAGCGGACCGACCGGACCATGGCGGCAAGCTGGGCGGGGATGGCGGCCTGGATTGTCTCGTTATTGCTCATGCCGCCCCTGCTAGCCGCTTAGGACGCGCCTGTGCAGCGGAAAAATCCGGCCGCGAAAAAACGACAGGCGCGCCCCTGTTAATTGCGCGCAAGCCCCTTATACAAAGTGGCATGGAGAGAATGGGCGGTATTTTCGATCGGATCACCCTGGCAATGGCTGGCAAGCGAAACCCCTGGGGTGCCCCGGGCAATGGCGGCAACGATGGCGACGGAACGGGCGATGGCCCGGACGGCGCTTCCAACGGCGAAGGCAGCGGCACCCCTCCGCCCCCCGCCGGCGATGGGGACAAGCCGCGCGGCCCGCGCAACCCCTGGCTGCCGGGCGGTGGCGAAGGGCCGGGTGGCGGCGCTGGCGGTGGTGACAAGCCGCGCCGGTCTGCCGGCATTGACGAGATTTTCCGCAATCGCGGCCCGGAAGGGCAGCGCCGCACCGGCGGCGGCGGTCCGCGCGGCCCGAACTTCCGCCTGCCCCAACGGCCCGGCGGCAAGAGCTGGCTGCCGGTCATCGCCGTGGTCGTGGCGGCAGTATGGCTGCTTCTGTCCAGCACCCATTTCATCCAGGCGCGGGAGCAGGGCATCGTCACATGGTTCGGCGGCAAGTATTCGCGCACCCTGCAACCGGGCACCAACTTCACCTTCCCCTGGCCGATCAACATCGTCGATGTGGAGAACGTGAGCCAGGTACGCCGTGAATCGATCCCCGAAGGGGACGAGGAAAAGCTCGTGCTGACGGCGGACCAGAACCTGGTCAACCTGTCCTACATCATCCGTTGGAACATCAGTGACCTGGCACAGTACCGCTTCCAGCTGGCCGACCCGAACGACACCATGCGCGAAGTGGCCGAAGCCACCATGCGCGCCGCCGTGGCCGAACAGAACCTCGACAACGTGCTGACCGGCGAAGGCCGCTCGCAGATCGAAGGCCAGGCCCGCACCCAGATGCAGGCGCGGCTGGATGCCTTCCGTTCGGGCATCAACGTGCTGGGCATCGACATCGTCCGGGCCGACGCGCCCAGCCAGGTGATCGAAGCCTTCAACGACGTGCTGGCCGCGCGCCAGGATGCCGAGCGCGACCTGAACGACGCCCGCCGCTACGAACAGCAGGTGCTGGCCGCCGCCCAGGGTGAAGCGGCCGCCTTCAACCGCATCTACGCCGAATACGCCCTGGCGCCCGAAGTGACGCGCCGCCGCCTCTATTACGAGACCATGGAAGCCGTGCTGGCCAATACCGACAAGACCATCGTGGGCGCTGACGGCGTCACCCCGTTCCTGCCCCTGCCCGAAATGCGCCGCCGCGTGGCCGAGGCGGCCGCCACCGCCGCGCCTGCCGCCGGCAATGCCCGGAGTGGCGGCAATGGAGGCCAGTAACATGTGGCAGACGCACAAGCCCACGATCATCGCCGTCGGCGTGGCCATCCTGGTGGCGCTGTCGTTCATCAAGATCGTGCCGGAAACCCACCAGGCCGTGGTCATCCGCACCGGCCAGCCGGTCCGCGTGATCAACAAGTTCGACCCGGCCCAGCCCTTCGGGCAGACGGGCGCGGGCCTCAACTGGCGCATCCCCCTGTTCGAAACCGTGCAGATGGTCGATCGCCGGGTGCTGAGCCTGGACATGCAGCGCCAGGAAGTGCTGGCGATTGACCAGCAGCGCCTGGAGGTGGACGCCTACGCCCGCTTCCGCATCATCGATCCGGTGCTGATGGTCCAGCGCGCCGGGACGGAGGACCAGCTGCGCAGCGCCCTGCTGCCGATCATGAACTCGGTCCTGCGGCAGGAACTGGGCCGGCGCACCTTCGCCAGCCTGCTGACCCCCGAACGCGGCACCGCGATGACGCGCATCAAGGAACTGCTGGACAACCAGGCGCGGCAATACGGCGCGCAGGTGCTGGACGTGCGCATCAAGCGCGCAGACCTGCCCGCCGGCACGCTGGAAGCCGCCTTCACCCGCATGCAGTCCGACCGGCGCGAGGAAGCCTCCACCATCCGTGCAGGCGGCCAGCGCGATGCCCGCATCATCCAGGCCGAAGCCGAGGCGCAGGCCGCGCGCATCTATGCCGATGCCTACAACAAGGACCCGCAGTTCTACGATTTCTGGCGCGCCATGCAGTCGTACCGCACCACGTTCGAAACCGGCAACGGGTCGAGCGCGATCGTGCTGGATGACGACAACGAATACCTGCGCCAGTTCCGCGGAGGAAACTGACGACGGCAGATGCGGCGAGGCACTGATCGACTACACTTGTCGTTCAATTGCCGTTCAGGCGCGCTGCGCTGAATATGCCGGGAACTTTCGCCCGGTTGTGGCCGATGTGGCAGCCAACCAGGCGGCCCAGCCGGCGACAGGATTAGAGGATGAACAAGGACGTGAAGGCAGTGCGATACTCCTATTCGATCACCACGGCCCTGCTGCTTGGCGGCGCGGCGCTCACCCTCGTCACCGGTTATCCCGCCGGCGCGCAAGTGGCGCAGAACGAACGGCTGCAGATCAGCAATGCGGCCCCCGTGCCCGGCGCCCCCGCCAGCTTTGCCGACCTGACGGAGGCGCTGATGCCCGCCGTGGTCAACATCTCCACCCGGCAGAGCGTGACGGTGGAAAACGCCAACCCGTTTGCCGGCACGCCCTTTGCCGACATGTTCGGCAACCGCAACCGCGGCCCGCAAACCCGCGAGGCGCAATCGCTGGGGTCGGGCTTCCTGGTTTCGCCCGATGGCTACGTCGTCACCAACAACCACGTCATCAATCCGCCGGGTGCCAATGCGCGGCTGGAATCGGTCACCGTCACGCTGGCGGACGGCGCAGCATACGATGCGACCGTGGTTGGCAATGACGAGCAGAGCGACATCGCCGTGCTCAAGATCAACCGGGCGGAACCCTTCCCCTTCGTGCGCTTTGGCGACAGCAGCAACGCGCGCGTGGGCGACTGGGTGATCGCCATCGGCAACCCGTTCGGCCTGGATGGCACGGTGACCAGCGGGATCATTTCCGCCGTCCACCGTTCCACCGGCAACCGCGGCGCGTTTGACCGCTACCTGCAGACCGATGCCAGCATCAACCAGGGCAACTCGGGCGGTCCGCTGTTTGACATGGCGGGCAACGTGATCGGCATCAACAACGCCATTCTCTCGCCTTCGGGCGGCAACGTGGGCATTGGCCTCGCCATCCCGGCAGAGGACGCCGCCCCCGTGGTGCAGGCGCTGATGCGGGGCGAGGAGATCGCGCGCGGCTACCTGGGTGTGTCCATCCAGCCGGTGGACGAGGACTTTGCCGCCGCGCTGGGCATCCCGGTCAACAGCGGCGAATTCATCCAGGCGGTGCAGCCGGGCGAAGCGGCCGAGGCTGCCGGCCTGCAGGCGGGCGACGTGGTCACCAGCGTGAACAACCTGCCTGTCACGCGCGATCGCAGCCTGTCCTACATCGTCGCCAACATTGCGCCCGGCACCCGCGTGCCGGTGGAATACATCCGCGATGGCGAACGCCGCCGCACGCAGGTGACCGTGGGCCGCCGGCCCAGCGATGCGGACCTGCGCGCGCAGCAGCAGTTCAACCCCGACCAGCAGGGTGAAGACCCGCTGAAGCCGGGCGCCAGCAGCGGCATGATCGAACAGGTCATGGGCGTGCAGGTGATTGCCATCACCCCGCAGATTGCCCGCCAACTGGGCGGCGATCCGACCATGACCGGCGTCGTGGTGACTGCGGTGGATCCCGGTTCGGACGCGGCCCGCAAGGGGCTGGCGCGCGGCACCGTCATCACCATGGCGGGTGGCCGCAGCGTGACCACGCCGGAGCAACTGGAGGCGCAGGTCCGCGCCGCGCAGGAACAGGGCCGCGATGCGATCCTTGTCCGCCTGCGCAACCGCGGCCAGCCCGAAGTGACCCTGCCGGTCCGCCTGCGCGCTGCCCAGTAAGCCGCGCGGCCATCCGGCCCAAGAAAAAGGCCGCCGCTCCAGACCCGGAGCGGCGGCCTTTTTCTTGGGCGCCCCAGTTTTCCCTATGTGCCGGCGGCGTTCCTATTCCGGCTTGCGCGGCGGGTCGCTCCCGCGCCTGACGGGGACACTGCCCTGGCCATAGCGATTGGCTGGCAGGTTGCCCCCGGTCGCTTCCTCCAGGAAACCGTCGTCAGCCGCAGCAGGGGGATCGGGCAGGGTCAGCCCCTGTTCGCCCTCGATGTCGAAGCCGCTGTTGTCACCGCGTGGCTTCCCCTGCGGTTCCACCAGGTTGCCCTGTTCGTCGATGTAGTAATAGTCACCCGGCTCGCCGTAGTAATACTCGTCATCCGGCTCCAGCTGCCATTCGGGCAGCTTGAGCTCGGTCTGGAATTCCTCCACCGGGCGCGAGCGGACGGCATGGCGCATGTAGGCGGCAAAGGCCCGCGCAGGGGCGGTGCCGCCCTGCAGCCCGGCCACGGGACGGTTGTCGTCCCGCCCCATCCACACGCCGGTGGTGATGCCGCTGGAAAAGCCGATGAACCAGCCATCCTTGTTGCTGGTGGTGGTGCCGGTCTTGCCTGCCACCGGGCGGCCGATCTGCGCCGCGCGGCCGGTGCCGGTGTTGACCGCTGTCTGCAACAGGTCGGTAATCCCGGCCGCCACGTAATCGGGCACCAGGATGTAACTGCGCGGTTCCTGCCGCCGGTAGAGTTCGCGCCCGCTGGCGGTGGTGACGCGCACGATGCCGTAGGGTTCGACCGAACGCCCCATGGCGGAAACTGCCGCGAAGGCGCGGGTCATGTCGATCAGGTGCACTTCGGACGAACCAAGCACCATCGCCGGCTGGGTGTTGATTTCGGTGGTGATGCCAAAGCGACGGGCCATGCCGGCCACGTTGCCGAAGCCCACTTCGTTGCCCAGCTGCGCGGCCACCGTGTTGACCGAATAGGCAAAGGCGGTACGCACGTCGATGTCGCCGGAGAAGCTGCCGTTGGAATTGCGCGGGCTCCACCCGTCAATCGTCACCGGCTGGTCGCTCACACCGGTGGAAGGGGTATAGCCCGCCTCCAGCGCGGCCAGGTAGACGAACAGCTTCCACGCGGAGCCCGGCTGGCGCAGCGCGGTCACGGCGCGGTTGTAGCTGGACCGCACGTAATCGGTGCCGCCCACCATCGCCAGGATGGCCCCGTCGCGGTCCATGGACACCAGCGCCCCCTGCGCGCCGCCGGGCACATTGGCGCGGATGGCCGTGGCGGCGGCGGCCTGCATCCCGGGATCAAGCGTGGTCCACACCTCGATCGGCTCGTAGGTTTCGCCTGTCAGGTAGATATCGAGCTGGGGCAGCACCCAGTCCACGAAATAGCGGGTGGCGTTCTGCCCGCTTTCGGGGGCCAGGTTGACGGCGCTGACGTCCACCTCGCGCGCGGCGGCGGGGTCCAGGTCGCCGTACTTGACCATCTGCGCCACCACCACGTTGGCGCGGCCCACTGCGGCATCGATATCGGCGGTGGGGGAATAGCGGCTGGGGGCCTTCACCAGGCCCGCAATGATTGCCGCTTCCTCCAGCGTCAGCTCGCGCGCGGAATGGCTGAAGAAGCGGCGGCTGGCGGAATCGATGCCATAGGCGCCGCCGCCGAAATAGACCTTGTTGAGGTACAGCTCCAGGATCTGGTCCTTGGAGAAGTTCCATTCCAGCGCCATCGCCAGGATGATTTCGTTGAGCTTGCGGCCTAGCGAACGGTTGGAATTGAGGTAGAGGTTGCGCGCCAGCTGCTGGGTGATGGTGGAGGTGGCTGAAACCTGCCGTTCCTCGTTGAAGGCGTTCCACACAGCGCGCACCAGGCCCAGCGGATCGACGCCGGGATGCATGTAGAAGCGGTGATCCTCCACGCTGACCATCGCCTGCTTCATCACTTGCGGGATTTCGTCGGACGGCAGCCATTCGCCGTAGGACGGGCCGAGCGCCTGGATCTGGCTGCCATCGCGTGCGCGCACGATGATGGACTGGCCGTTCTGGCTGCTTTTCAGCCCGGCAAAAGTGTCCATCTCCTGCGCGGCGAAATAGACTGCCGTGCCCAGCGCGATGCCGCCCAGCAGGCCAAGCGCGAGGCCGGTGATGAACAGGCGCCGGAACCAACGGCGCAAGAACGCCTTCCAGCCGGAACTGGAGGGCGGGGTCGCCTGGTTCCTGCGCGAAGCGGCGGACCGGGATCCGCGTCTGGTTGCCATCTGGCCTTAAATCCCCTTCACCGCTGCGCCGCTGTCCGCCGCGCAGGCGCGCCGTGGTACGCCCGCCCCATGCATAGGGCAATTCTAACCGGGAATGAACGCAAGCCGCCCGCCTTCGGCCATTTTATCCGCCATGGCCTTGCCACGCCGACCGCGATCAATCCTCGGGCTGGAAATCGAGCGAGGCGGAATTGATGCAATAGCGCAGGCCATCCGGCCCCGGACCATCGGGAAACACGTGGCCCAGGTGCCCTTCACAGCGCGCGCAGGTCACCTCGGTGCGGATCATGCCGTGGGAGACGTCGCGGTGTTCCTCCACCGCGTCATCAGCCGCAGGCGCGGTGAAGCTGGGCCAGCCCGATCCGCTGTCATACTTGGTCTGGCTTTCGAACAGCGGCAGTCCGCAGCCGGCGCAGGTGTAAATGCCGGCCTGCTTGTTCTTCTCGTACTTGCCGGTGAAGGCCCGTTCGGTGCCCTTCTGGCGCAGGATGCGGAACTGTTCGGGCGAAAGCCGCTCGCTCCATTCCGCTTCGGTGAGTGTGAGCTTTTCTGGCATGGGGTGCTCCTTCGGCGCGCGATATAGGGTTGGGCGGCAGGCAATTGAAGGTGCCGGGCAGGCGCGCGCCTGGCGCCGGATAGCCGCCCCGCCTAGCTGTTCACATCCGCGTAGTGGGCGGGCGGCGGCAGGCCCTCCATCTTCTCCGTCAGCAGCGGGCGGAAGCTGGGGCGGCTCTTCATCACGCGGTACCAGGCGTGAGCTTCCTCGTGGCCGGCCCAGTCGATCCCGCCAAGGTAATCGGCAACCGAGATCTGCGCCGCGGCGGCAAAATCCGCCAGGCTCATCTGCGCGCCCGCCAGCCAGCGGCGGTTGCCCACCAGCCAGTCGATATATTCGAGGTGTTCGTGCGCCAGCTTCATCGCCTGGCGCAGCTGGCCGGAATCGGGCGCCGCACGTAGCACCAGCCGCTTCTTCATCTTCTCGTGCAGCAGCGGGTGGGTGACATCGGCGTAGAAGTTCTGGTCAAACAGCGCGACCAGCCGGCGGATTTCGGCCCGCTGCACCGCATTGCCCAGGATCAGCGGGGTGCGGTCCTCCGTCTCCTCGAAGAATTCGCAGATCGCCTGGCTGTCCACCAGCGTCAGCCGCTTGCCCGCATCGTGCAGCACGGGCGTGCGGCCGGCAGGGTTGAGCTGGTAGAAAGCCTCGCTGCCGTCCCACGGGTGTTCGCGCTGCAAATCGTGCGCCACGCCCTTTTCGGCCATGGCGAGGCGCACCTTGCGGGAAAACGGGCAGAGCGGAAAATGAAGCAAGGTCCACATGATCAGCCTGCCTATTGCCGCATAGACGCGCAGCGGTCCAGCACGTGCGGGCCGATACGCGCAAGTCCTGTGGATCAGCCGCCTTCGGGCTGACCGGGCGATGCGGGGGCAAGCAGCGAAAGGCACGGCGGCATGACCCCTTCCAGCACCTGCCGGTCCAGCAACTGCTGCGCCTGCTGCTGCAACAGGGGCACCAGTGCGGGCGGCTCAGCCCCGGTCTCGTCCGCCACCTTGGCCACCGCGCGCACGAAGAATTCGCGTCCGCGGTTGTCCAGGTCTGCCGGGTAAGCCTGCGCCCACGCCTCCCCCGCCTGCTGCCGGTTGGCGACCAGTGCGAAAGCTGCCGAACAGCGCACCAGCATCTGCTGTTCCAGCGTCAGGCGGGGCAGGTCCTGCGGCTGTTCCTGCGCGCCCAAAGCAGCGGGCAAGAACGTGGCGGGCAGGATCGTGGCGGAAACGATGGCGAGCGGGGCGAGGAGGCGCTTCATGCCACCCGCCCTAGCTACCCTTGCCTGAACGCCAGCCTTCACCCGAGGCTGGCCTGCGCCTTCGCGTCCATGGCCAGCACCGGGTTGATGGTGCCACTGTCGCGCCCGGGCAGGAACTCGTTGCGGATGTTGCGGTAGAAGAACTTCCACTCCCCATCCACGCGGCGCAGCTCGTCCTCGTAGATGCCGTAGGTGCCCATCAGGATGGTCTTGCGGCCAGCCGCGCTGATCGGGCCGCCGTTGTCGAACTCGAACCAGAAGCCGGTGTGCCAGGCCTTGTCGCCTTCCACCCGGATGGTGGAATGGCACAGCACGTGGCGCAGCAGCGCGGGCTTGCCTTCCACATCGGTGAACATCTTGCCCACCCGTTCCTTGAAGGCCTTGGCCTCGGCCCGGATGTTCTCGCGCCCCGTCACCGTGCCGGTGGCATAGTTGAGCGTGCCGTCTTCGGTGAAGGTATCGGCGTAGGTATCGAAATCGTTGTAATCCATGGCCATCAGGTAGCGGCTCATCAGGTCTTCGATTTCGGCCCGGTCCTGCGCGTAAGTGGCGGGGTAACGCATGATATCCTTCTCTCCCTGGGTGTTTGGCCGCGCGACACTTTGCGACAGCTGTTTGACGTGGGTCATTCCTTATCTGCCCGATACAGGGAAGAGCAAGCTGGCAGGTGCCAAGCCATGTGCACCGACGGGCAGAGAGGATTGACCGATGGCCATTGCCCCCGCGCCAGGCACCGCAGGCAAAACGCAACTGCAGGACGGCCCCGCCGCACCGCCGATGCCCCCCCTGCCTATGCCCTGGCCCAGCGAGCGGGCGGGATTTTTCGCCCTTGGCGTGATCGTCTTTGCCACTTTCCTCAACTTCTTCGACGCATCGGTGCTGGCCATGTTGGCAGAGCGGATCAAGGGCAGCTTTGGCCTGAGTGACAGCGCGCTGGGCTTCGTGATGGGGCCGGCGGGGGTGATCGCCTTCGTCTTCGTGGGCATCCCGCTCTCGCGCCTGGTGGACATTTACCCGCGCAAGTACGTCCTGTCCGCCAGCGTCGCACTGCTCGGGACCATCACGGCGCTGGGCGGGCTTGCCCAGTCCATCGGCCAGCTGATCGGCACGCGCCTGTTCACCGGCGCGGGCGGCGCGGCCAACGGGCCGGGCTCCTATTCGATGATGGCGGACTATTTCCGCCCCGCGCGCCTGCCGCTGGTGTTTGCACTGATGCAGCTGGCCTATATCGCCGCCAATGCCGCGGGCACCTGGGGCGGCGGGGCCATGCTGGCCTTTACCGACAGCCTGCCGGACCGCACCGGGGTGCTGGGGCTGACCATCTTCAACTGGCAATGGATCCTGATCGGAGTGGGATTGCCGGGCTTGCTTGCCGCCATGCTGTTCCTGTTCGTCAAGGAACCGCCGCGCCGGCTGCCGCCAAACGCCAAGCCGCTGGTGCCGCCCGATGCGCCGCTGGGCACCAGGATTCTCAGCTTTACCGGTCTCAATGCGCTGAAGGCCATCAACGTGCGCGGCGCGGTGTACTGGCCGCTGTTCGGCGCGCTGGCCATGTCGGCCATCGAAAGCCAGGGCCTGCCCGCCTGGCGCGTGCCGTTCCTCGCCCGCACCTATGGCTGGAGCGAGGCGGAGATCGGCGCCTTCATGGCCCCCCTGCTGATGGCAGCCAGCCTTACCGGATTGCTGCTGGGCGGCATCTTCGTCAGCTGGATGAACCGCCGCCACAAGGACGGCAACATCCGCGCCACCGCCATCATCTTCACCGGCACAACGGCATTCGCCATTGCCGCGCCGCTGATGCCCACGGGGGAACTGGCGGTGGCCTGCATGGCGATGACCAGCATGTTCGGCCTTGCCGGGGCCCCGGCGCAGAACAGCGCCATCCAGCGCATCGCCCCCAATGAAATGCGCGGGCAGGTGACGGCGCTCTACCTGTTCATGTACACCGTGTTCGGCGCGCTGGGCAGCTTCGTGATCGGCACGGTGAGCGACCTCGTGGTGGGCGATCCCGCGCGGCTGTGGCAGGCGCTGCTGATCGTGGCGGGGGTGTTCATGCCGCTGGCGACGTTCTTCATGTGGCGCGCGGTGAAACCCTATGGCCAGGAGGTTGCGCGGCTGGAGAAGCTGGGCCTTTGATCTTGGCAAACAGCTTGTCGTTGACTTGATCCCCCGACCCCATCAATCGTAAGCGATACATACGAATTGGGAGAGACTCGGATCATGTCGCAAGCACGTATTGCCGCGCTCGAAGCCAGGCTGGCGAGGCCTGACCACAGGTCTGCGGCCAACAGCTGATCCGGCTTTCTCTCGAACCCGGTCTGTCGCAACACTGCCTTGCGGCGTCCCCGACCTTTCCTGTTCCCTGACGGAGTGTCAGTCATGACCCAATACCCCACCCTCCACATGATCATCGATGGCGAGCGCGTGTCCGGCGGGGGCCGGCGCACTTTCCCCGTGGTCAACCCCGCCACCGGCGAGACGATCGGCGAAGTGCCGCTGGCCGAACCCGCTGATCTGGACCGGGCGCTGGAAGTGGCGGAACGCGGCTTCAAGATGTGGCGCAAGTCCACCCCGCAGGAACGCGCCGCCGTGCTGACCGGCGCGGCGCGCCTGATGCTGGAACGGGCGGATGACCTGGCCCGCATTGCCACGATGGAGCAAGGCAAGCCCTTCCACGAGGCGAAGATCGAGCTGATGATGAACGTCGGCCTGTTCAACTTCTACGCCGGGGAATGCAGCCGCATCTATGGCCGCGAACTGGTGCGCCCGGAAGGCATGCGTTCCACCGTGCGGTGGGAACCGGTCGGCCCCGTTGCCGCCTTTGCGCCGTGGAACTTCCCGCTGGGCAACCCGGGCCGCAAGCTGGGCGCGCCGGTTGCCGCGGGCTGTTCCGTCATCCTCAAGAGCGCGGAAGAAACCCCCGCCTCGGCGCTGGGCGTGCTGCAGTGCCTGCTGGATGCAGGGCTCCCCAAGGAAGTGGCGCAGGCCGTGTTCGGCGTGCCCGATGAAGTGAGCCGTCACCTGCTGGGCAGCCCCATCATCCGCAAGCTGTCCTTCACCGGCTCCACCGTGATCGGCAAGCACCTGGCCAAGCTGGCGGCGGACAACATGATCCGCACCACCATGGAACTGGGCGGCCACGGCCCGGTGCTGGTGTTCAGCGATGCCGACGTGGACAAGGCGCTGGAGACCTGCGTTGGCGGCAAGTATCGCAACGCCGGCCAGGTCTGCGTGTCTCCCACCCGCTTCATCGTGGAAGAAAACGTGTTCGAGCGGTTCCGCGACGGCTTCATTGCCGGCGCCAAGCGGCAGGTGGTGGGCAATGGCCTTGATGCCGGCACCACCATGGGCCCGATGGCCAACCCGCGCCGCCCCGAAGCGATGGATCGGCTGATCGGCAATGCCGTGGCCAAGGGCGCCAAGCTGGGCGCGGGCGGCGAACGGATCGGCAACCAGGGCTTCTTCTACGCCCCCTCGGTCATTTCCGAAGTGCCGCTCGACGCTGACATCATGAACGAGGAACCGTTCGGCCCGGTCGCCATCATCAACCCGTTCAAGGGCGAGGAAGCGATGATCGCCGAAGCCAACCGCCTGCCCTATGGCCTGGCCGCCTATTCGTGGACGAACGACGTGCAGCGCCAGCGCCGCCTGGCGGCCCAGCTGGAAGCAGGCATGGTGGGCATCAACACCCACATGATCGGCGGCGCGGATGCCCCGTTCGGCGGGGTCAAGTGGTCCGGCCACGGCAGCGAGGATGGGCCGGAAGGTGTCAAGGCCTGCATGGTCCTCAAGGCGGTTCACGAAGGGTAAGACGCTCATGACTCAGGAACTCAAGACCGGCGGCCATCGCGGCTACCTGCGCATCGCCACCGAAGAAGCCTTTGCCACCACCGAGCAGCTGGATGCGATCATGCGGCTGGTGAAGGAAGGCCGCTGTGACGAAGGCACCCGCAGCCTGTGGGGCTTCTACGGCACCAGCGCCAGCGAACGCACGACCTTCATCCGCGAACGGCTGCTGGATCTGGGGCCGCTGCGCATCGGCGCGATGGACGATGCCGGGATCGACAAGGCGGTGCTGGCGCTGACCAGCCCCGGCACCCAGTCGATGCACGATGTCGAGGAAGCCCGCCGCATCGCCTACAACGCCAACAACCAGCTGAAGGATGCCTGCGAGCGGTATCCGGACCGGTTCCACGGCATGATCGCCATTGCCCCGATGGACCCGGAATGGTCCGCGCAGGAACTCAAGCGCGGCAAGGAGGAACTGGGCTTCCACGGCGTGCAGGTGAACAGCCACACCCACGGGCATTACCTGGACGAGGAACGGTTCGACCCGATCCTGCGCGCCTGCGCGGACCTGGACCTGCCGCTCTACATCCACCCGCAAGGCCCGCCCGATGGCATGATCGGCACGATGGTCGAGGCTGGCCTAGATGGCGCGGTGTTCGGCTTCGGCGTGGAAACAGCCTTCCACGGCCTGCGCATGCTGACCACCGGCGTGTTCGATCGCTACCCCTCCCTGCAGATGATGCTGGGCCACGGGTGCGAGGCGATCCCGTTCTGGATCTATCGCCACAACTACATGCACCTGGCCGGCGTGCGCAGCCAGCGCTACCCGCGCCTCAAGCCGCTCCAGCATGACCTGTTCCATTACCTGCGGACCAACGTGCTCGCCACCAACAGCGGCATGGCTTACGAGCCGGCGGTGAAGCTGCTGATCGAGGTGATGGGCGAGGACCGCGTGATGTACGCGATGGATTACCCCTACCAGTACGTCCCGGACGAGGTGCGCTGGATGGACAACATGGCCATCCCGTTCGAACAGAAGAAGAAGTTCTTCCAGACCAACGCGGAACGCTGGTTCAAGCTGTGACGGCACCCGACGATCCTTCCACCTTTGCCGCGCAGGGGGAGCTGCGGGCGATGCTGGCCGGTTACTGGCGGCCGCACGCCGCCGTGGCCGCCGTGCGGATCGGACTGCCTGATGCCATGCCGGGGGACCTTTCGGCGGCAGGGGCGGCAGACCTGTCAGCTACCACGGGGACGGACCCGCTGGCGCTGCACCGGTTCCTGCGCGCGCTCGCTTCCATCGGCCTGGTGGAAGACCGGGGCGAGGGCCGCTTCGCGCTGACACAGGTGGGCGCGTGCCTGCGCGCCGACCACCCGCAGTCGCTGAAGGGCATGGCGCTGCATGTCGGCACACGGCTTTCGCCGGCGATGGCGAACCTGCACCTTGTGGTGCGCGACGGCCACCCGCCTGAAGGCATCCTGTTCGGCCCCGAAGGCTTTGCGGAACTGAACCGCGATGCGCCTGCCGCCGCGATCTTCAACCAGTCGATGGCTGACAATTCGCGCCGCATCGCGGGCGAAGCGGCGGCGGCTTACGATTTCAGCCGCTTTGCCACGATCATGGATGTGGGCGGCGGCTATGGCGCCGTGCTGGCCCAGGTGCTGAAGGCAGCACCACAGGCGACGGGCACCGTGCTCGACCTCGAACACGCACGGGCCGGAGCCGAAAGCCTGTTCGCCGCGGAAGGGATCGCTCACCGCGCCCGGTTCATCACCGCCAGTTTCTTCGAACCGTTCCCTGAAACGGCCGACGCATATGTGCTGAAATACATCCTGCATGACTGGGACGATCCCCATGCGCGGGCCATCGTGGAGCGGCTGGGCGAAGCCGCCCGCGCATCGGACGGGACCGTGATCATCATCGAGAAGGTCATGCCGGAACGGGTCGAAAACCGGCCCGATCATGCGATTGCCATGCAAGGCGACATGACCATGATGCTGTGGAACGGCTGCGAGCGGACCCAGGCCGGCTTTGCCGACCTGCTGGCCCATGGCGGATTGGCTTTGACAGCCATGGTCCCGCTGGCAGACAACCATTTCGTTATCGAGGCAAGGCCCGCAGGCTAGCGCGTGCCGTTCGCGGGGAGAGGACGCAGGAAATGACCACTTACGGTGTAACCGGGGCCAGCGGCCAGCTGGGCCGGCTGGTGCTGGAGGAGCTGCTGGCCATGGTGCCGGCTGCGCAGATCATCGCCTTTGGCCGCGATGTGGGCAAGCTGGCCGATTTCGCCCGGCGCGGCGTGACCGTGCGGGCAATCGATTACGATGCGCCGGAAACCCTGCCCGCCGCCCTTGCCGGGGTGGACCGGCTGCTGCTGATTTCCGGCAGCGCGCTGGGCCAGCGCCCGCGCCAGCATGCCGCCGTAATTGCCGCCGCAAAGCAGGCGGGCGTGGGCTACATCGCCTATACCTCGATCCTGGGCGCCCCCACCACGCCGATCCGCCTTGGCGCGGAGCACGCCGCGACCGAGCAGGCGCTGGCCGAAAGCGGCATCCCGCACGATCTGCTGCGCAATGGCTGGTACAACGAGAATTACTTCGCCGCGATCCACCAGCAGATCGAGGCTGGCGTCATCACCGGCGCGCAAGGTGAAGGGCGCATCTCGTCCGCCTCGCGCGCGGACCTCGCCGCCGGGGCGGCAAAGGTGCTGGTGAAAGGCAAGGGCGGCGACATTTACGATCTCGCCGGAGACGAAGGCTGGACGATGGCGGAATTCGCCGCCGAGGTGAGCCGGCAAAGCGGGCGCGAGGTGGCTTACGTCAACATGAGCGAGGCCGATCTGGCTGCTTCGCTGGTGGCTGGCGGCCTGCCCGAAGCCTATGCCCCGGTCTATGCCAATTCCGCCCATGCCACCAGCCTGGGCGCCCTGGAAAACAACAGCCGCACGCTCAGCCGCCTGATCGGGCGACCGACTACGCCGATTGCCGAGACAATCGCGGCAATGCTGAAGAAATAACACCGCACGGCGGTCAAGGGAGAGAGAACGCAGATCATGGCAGGCGAAGCTCCTGACACGCTGGCAACCGCAATGGATAAGGGCCAGAAGATCGGCCGTTATGGCTGGTACGCGCTGACGCTGGTTTCCGCCGCGCAGGCGATGAGCCTGCTGGACCGGCAGATCCTGTCCATCCTGGCCAACGATATCCGCACGGACCTGAACATAGGCAACGCCGAAATCGGCCTGCTCTACGGTACGGTGTTCGCGCTGTTCTACGCGCTGTTCTCCCTTCCGCTGGGGCGGCTGGTGGATGGCTGGGTGCGCACCAGGTTGCTGGCGATCTGCTTGGCCGTGTGGTCCTTCTTTGCCGGCCTGTCGGCCTTTGCCAGCGGCTTTGCCCTGTTGGCGATCAGCCGCCTTGGCGTGGGGATTGGCGAAGGAGCGACCCAGCCGGCCGCCAATTCGATCATCTTCGATGCCCTGCCCAAGAGCCGCCGCGGCCTTGGCATGGCGGGGTTGGGCGTGGGCCTGGCAATCGGCCTTGGCCTGTCGATGGCGCTGGGCGGCATGGTGGCGCAGTGGTGGAACGGGCTCTACCCCGATGGCAACGCGCCCCTGGGCTTCAAGGGCTGGCAGTTCGCCTTCCTTGTCGCCTCGCTCCCCGGCTTTCCGCTCGCCTGGCTGATCTGGCGCATGAGGGAACCGGTGCGCGGCGGGATGGACGGCATCGTCGCCCCGCCCGATCCGGCCCCGTTCCGCGCCAGTGCCGAACTGCTGGGTTCGGTGGTGCCGGGCACCAACTGGTATTACCTGTGGCGCCGCGATGCGGGCGCGCGCCAGTGGCTCATCAACATCGCCGGCCTTGTCATCATCCTTGGCGTGGCCTTTGCGCTGGTGCGCTGGGCGCAGGGCTTCTCCCCCCGTCCGCCGCTGGAAGTGTGGGGGATGCAGCTTGATGCGCACTGGATGCAGTGGGGCGTGATCGCCTTTGGCGCCTTCGTGGTGCTCAACCTGTTTCAGAGCTTCAAGCTGACCGACCGGCCCGCCTACCACGTGATCCTGTCGCCCAGCCTGATCCTGCTGATGATCGTTGGCGGGCTGCAGACCGCGATCAACTATGGCGTGATGGGCTTTACCCCCACCATGCTGATCACCCAGTTCGGCCTCACTCCGGCGCAGGCGGGCGTGCAGTTCGGCCTCTTGTCCGCCGCGCTGGGCATTACCGGGCCGCTGGTGGCCGGGCCGCTGGCCGACTGGCTGACCGCGCGCATGGGCGGCAAGGGCATGGTGTGGCTGATGCTGGCGAGCCTTGGCATCAGCCCGTTCCTGGGCATCTGGGCTTTCAGTGCAGATGGCGTGGGCGAATTCTTCATCCGCTTTTCGGTGTACAGCCTGGTGCTGACCTTGTGGCTGCCGCCCGCCTATGCCCTGATGCTGGGGCTGGTGCTGCCGCGCATGCGCGGGATCACCTTTTCCACCTACATGATCATCCAGACGCTGATGGGCCTTGGCATCGGCCCTTACCTGGTGGGCATGGTGGCTGACCAGAACGGCGGGAACCTGGCGCAGGCGATCATCTCGGTCAACGTGGTGGCCCCGTTCATGGTGCTGGGCCTGCTTATCGTGCTGGTGCGCTATCGCCGGGATGAAGCTTCAATTCTTGACCGGGCACGTGCCGGTGGGGAGCAAGTGTGAGATTATGACCAACGCCAAAGTGACAGTTCGTGAAGCATCTTTTGCCGTCTTCGCCCACTACGGGGTGGACCGGCTGTTCGGCAATCCCGGCAGTACCGAACTGCCGATGCTGAAGGGCCTGCCCTTCCCTTACGTGATGGGTCTGAATGAAGCGGTGGTGATGGGCATGGCCGATGGCTATGCCCGCGCCACGGGACGGCCCGCGCTGGTCAACCTGCACTCCTCCGCCGGCACCGGCCACAGCCTGGGCAACCTGTTCACCGCTTTCAAGAACAACACCCCCATCGTGGTGACGGCGGGGCAGCAGGCGCGCTCCATCCTGCCGCACGATCCCTTCCTGGGTGCGGAGCGGCCGAGCGAGTTCCCGCGCCCCTTCGTCAAGTTTTCGATTGAACCCGCGCGCCCGGAAGACGTGCCGCTGGCGCTCGCCCGCGCCTTTGCCGTGGCGCTGACCCCGCCGATGGGGCCGGTGTTCGTGTCCATCCCGGTGGATGACTGGGAGCGGGTATGCGATCTGCCCGCATTGCCCGATCTGGCCCTTTCCACCCTGCCCGATCCGGCGGGCCTCGCCCGCATCGCGGCCATGCTGCAAGGCGCGAAGAACCCGGCGCTGGTGATCGGCACCGGGCTTGCCAACTGCCCCGGCGGGTGGGAAGCGGCCATTGCGCTGGCCGAACATGCCGGCCTTGCCGTGTGGGCCGCGCCTTATGCCGCGCGCGAAACCTTCCCGGAAGATCACCCGCAGTTTGCCGGGTTCCTCAACGCCTGGCGGGACCAGATCCAGGCCGCGCTGGCCCCGCATGATGCGCTGTTCGTGGTCGGCGCGCCGGTGTTCACCTATCACGTGGAAGGCAGCGGGCCGCACTGGCCGGAACACGCGGCGCTGGCCGCACTGTCGGAAGATCCGGCACACCTGTCCAACCTCCCGGGCGGCCGGGCAGGCAGCTTCGGGATGCTGGGCAACCCGGCCTCGGGCCTTGCCCAGCTGGCCGGCATGCTGCCCGCGCGCGCCTATCATGGCCCCACCCACCAGTGGATCGATCCCGCCCCGGAAATGAAGGCAGCCTATGTGCTGAAGCGTATTGCCGCGCTGCGTCCGGACAACGCGGTAATCGTGGAGGAGGCCCCCACCGCGCGCGGGCCGGAGCACGTGACCTTGCCGATCCGCCGCAAGGGCGGGTTCTACACCTGCGCCAGCGGGGGCCTGGGCTATTCCCTCCCCGCCGCCGTGGGCGTGGCGCTGGGGCAGGATGACAAGGTGATCGCCATCCTGGGCGATGGCAGCGCCATGTACACCGTGCAGGGGCTGTTTTCCGCCATGCAGGAAAAGGCTAACGTCAGCTTCGTGGTGCTGAACAATTCAGCCTATGCCGCGCTCACCGGCTTTTCCGGCGAATTCGGCATGAACCACGTGCCGGGCTGTGACCTGACAGGCCTCGATTTCGTCGCGCTCGCCAAGGGGCAGGGCGTCGAAGGCCGCCGGGTGGACAGCGTGGACCAGCTGGACGAGGCCCTGCAATGGAGCTTCGCCCAAGCCGGCCCCAGCGTGCTGGACGTGCGGATCGCCTGAGGCATCCGCACGCCAGGCCGGAAAAGCCAAATGGGCCTTGTCAGGCCGGCTGGAACACCCCGCAGGCCAGCCGGTCACCGCTGTTGCCGGAAGGATCGGTCGACTGGTCATCCTCTCCCGCGTGGATGACGAAGGCGGAGCCGTCAGCGTCCATCAGCCCGGCAAAGGTCGCCGCGCTGTCCAGCGTATAAGTCAGGCTGCCCGATCCGTTGGCGCCAACTTCTAGGTTGGGCATGTCGCCAGCGTGCTGGCCCGGCCCGCCCATCAGGCCGTGGGTGGCGGCACCCGGGTTCCAGTGCCCGCCGGCGGCCGCGAAAGTGGGAGTGCAGGATCCGGTGGTGTGCACGTGCACGCCCTTGCGACCCGGCGTCAGGCCACTGGCGGAAACGGTGACTTCAAGCCCGGCGCCGGTGGCGCGGATGGTGGCCGTGCCCACCTGCTGTCCACTGGCCGTCAGCAGCGTCGCCCGCGCGGTCTGCGTGGGTGCGGCAGGCACCGTGGCGCAGGCAGCAAGGCCGGCGGCGGCAAGAGGCAGCAAGGCCAGCGACCGGAAGGTCCGGGGGGTGAAGTGGGCGAATGTCATCAAAGGGCTCCGTTCTTGGCGTCAGGTCAGACTGGATTGTGGCGCGCCCGGGCCTTTACGGCAACCGTCCATCAACGGCTATTCTCGCGCCCCTCCCCCTGTGCGGGCCGCGCCCAGAGGTATCCCTTATCGGCGGTGATACCTAGGCCGGCGAGAACATTCAGTTAAACCGCTGTTAACTCTGTGTCTCGACGAATTGGTTTATAGTCGACCTTTAGAACGAAGGCATGCTCACGGCATTCGCCTTCCTCGCCCGTCGCAAGACGCTGATCCGATCCGCGGCCCTCGCGGCAGGCGCGGCGTTGTGGCTGGCGCCAGGGCAGGCGGGCGCGGTCAGCCTGCCGGGCCTGGGAGTTCGGGAAACCTGTCCGCCAACAGGCGAATTTGCCCCGGCGGCCGCCCCGGCTGGTGCCGCAACAAGCGGCATCACCAAGTCCGAAGCCATTCTTGGCGGAATGGGCAGCGCGCTCGATCGTATCCGTGAACAGCAGGCATCGCTGGCGCTTCCGTCGGCCCTGCGTATCGATTCCATCCGCAAGGGTGAACAACTGGGACTGGGCTCCTCCTGCCAATCGGCAAGCCTTGCCATGCCCATCTTGCCGCAGGTGCCGCTGGCAAGCGCTGCTTCGCTTGACGAAGACAGCTTCCTTGCGACCGACCGTATCGCCATTCGCCAGACGAACTTCACGCAAAGCTGGGATCGCGTTTCGCAGGCCCCGCTGCCAGCCGCACAGGTCCGCCGGGTGGTCCAGGCCGAAGAGACTTCCGGCGTAGACCAGCTTGAGGCGGTCAACCGCTGGGTCAACCGGGCCATCATTTACACCGAGGACCGCGAGAACTGGTCCAGCCGCGATTACTGGGCCACTGCCGAAGAAACCATGCGCAGCCGGCGGGGCGATTGCGAGGATATCGCGATCGTGAAGTACCAGATGCTGCTCAGCCTGGGCGTAAGGCCGGAAGACCTTTACCTTTCGCTGGTGCGGGATCTGGCCCGAAACGCCGATCACGCGGTACTTGTGGTGCGCAGCGAAGGCCGGTTCTACCTGCTCGACAATGCGTTGGACGCGGTCCTGCCGGCCAACCAGTCCTACGATTACCGCCCGACGTTGAGCTTCAACAACCAGTCGGCGTGGATCCACGGCGCGGTGGGGGCCTCCGCCCGTCCGGCTTACCTTTCGGTCAGCGCCATGTTGAGCCCGCGGGTGATGGGCTTCAGCAGGTAGGACAGGATGCTTTTCGATCCGGTGACGATTTCGACATCGGTGATCATCCCGGGGACAATCGGATAGCGGCGACCGTGCGCAGAGACGTAGCTCGTCTCCGTTTCCACCAGCACCCGGTAATAGGCCTGCCGCTCCACCTCGTCATAGATGCTGTCGGCGGAAACCTCCGTCACGCGTCCGCGCAGGCCGCCGTAAGTGGCGAAATCGTAAGCCGTGACCTTGATGTTCGCGGGATCCCCCACCGACACGAAACCGATGTCGCGCGGGCTGACGCGCGCCTCGATCAGCAGGCGATCACCCACCGGGACAACCTGCATGATCATCTGCCCCGCGTTGACGAAGCCGCCCACCGTGGTGACCTGCACGTTGTTGACCACGCCGTCAGTCGGTGCGCGCAGTTCGTTGCGGTTACGGCGAGCTTGAGCACCACGGATGCTCTGCTCGTTCACCGCCATGCGCGTTGTAACTTCGCTGCGTTCGTCGAGCGCCTGCTGCCGGAAATCGAGCCTGGTGGCCTGCAATTCGGCCTGAGCCTCGCTGATGGAGGCGGAGGCGCGCGCCGCCGCCTGCCGCGCGGCAGACAAGCGGCCGCGCACGTCGACCAGCTCGCGCTGGGCCGTCAGCAGTTCGGTCTGCGGGACGATACCGCGCGCCGCGAGCGGCTCCAGCATCTGAACTTCCTGTTCCGAAAGGCGGACGCTCTGCTCCAGCGCGGCCGCCGTGGCCTCTGCCTCTCGCAGATCCCGTCGGCGCTGCTCCACCGCCGCATCCATGGCGGCTTCGCGGCTGCGCGCGGTGGCCATGCGGGCCTGTTGAAGCCGCTGTTCTTCAAAACAGACAGTGCCCTCGGCACAGCCGAGCGATGAACCACTTGCTTCACCTGTCAGGCGATCGGCCCGCGCGGCCAGCCGCTCGTTCTCGGCCTGCAACTGGCCCAGTTCGGAATCGGCCATGGTATCGTCCAGCCGCACCAGCACCTGGCCGCGGCGCACCTGTTCGCCGCTGCGGACAAGGATTTCCGAAACGACCGAGGCTTCCGCCGCCTGCACCAGCTGGGCCTGGCTGGAAGGGATCACCTTGCCCGTGCCGCGGGTTATTTCGTCCACTTCGGCAAGGCTGCTCCACACCAGGAGGGCGCCGACCGCCACCGCGCACACGGCGATCAGCTGCTTGCTGGGATCCCACGATTCGAACGTTTCACGCAAACTCACGGCAAGGCTGCTCCTGCGGGTGAAGCGGGTTGCGGCAACGTGGCCGGCCCCTGCTGGTGCTGGGCGGCGTAGTAGCCGGCGCTGGCGTTGACCGGATCGGGAATGGAGAGACGCCACTGCTTGCTGGGATCGATGCGGCCACCCACGTCGCTTTCCGTGCGGCGATCGGTGGGATCACGCGCTTCGTAGGAGCCGAGGCCGGCCAGGTTTTCAGGCTGCGCCTCTCCCTCGCCAAGCTGATCGGCCAGGGCCACCAGGTCGACCCGCGGGATGCGCTCCCGCGCGTTCCAAGCGGCGGTAAAGCTGGTCAGACGTCCGCCGGATCCGGGGAAACGGTAGAAGATATGCTGCCCGATGGTCCTGACCTTCGCCAGGGTATAGGCCCAGCGCGGCAGGACGTAATCGGCGTGATAGTGGGTCGCCGTGCCGACCGAAGGCTCGACATACCCGGCCAGCGCGGCTTCCGCCACGCTGCGCGACTGGCGCCATTGCAGCGCCATCGGGGTGCGCAGCAGCGCCCCGTCACACACGAAGCTGAACTGGCAGACAGGCTGGTCCCATCCTTCGTAGACAACGCCGCAGACAGAAGCGGGGTAAGCCGGATGGCGTACGCGATTGAGCACGACCTGGGCTACCGCGCGCTTGCCCTGTTCAGGCTCGTTCGCGGCTTCGTAATAGATCGCCTGGGTCAGGCATGTCAGCGCCTCATCGTAACCGGCCGCCCCTTTGCGGATGGCCTGGAACGGCCGCATCGCCTGGACAGGGCCGGCGGCCAGCGGGATCTTCGCGTTGAGGTCTTCGGCAGTGGCCCCCACATCCAGGATGGCCGCATTCTCGGCCAGGGTCATCGCGGAAAGCCGGGTTAACTGGGCGGTGCGCTCATCCTGCGGGGCGGCGGCATGGCCCGGCTCGCCAGAACGCAGGCTGGGCGCGCCGAGCGACACAAGCAGGATCGCCCCGGCGGTGAGCCGGAGGATCATGGTGCCGCCAATGGTTGTCGCCCGCCGTTCAGACATGTCTACTGTTCCAATCCGGCCTGCCGGGCACCCTGGGCCAGGATCTGGTCCTTGGGGCCATCGGCAACGATCCGTCCTTTATCCATCACGATGATTCGGCTGCATAATGCGAAAAGCGCCGGACGGTGGGTCGAAACAATCAGTGTCTGTTTATCGGACAGTGTCTCCTGCAAACGTTGCACGAAAAGGCGTTCGGACTGGCTGTCCATTGCCCCGGTCGGCTCGTCGAGGAAAAGCAGGTCGCACGGGGCCACGAACGCGCGTGACAGGGCGAGGAATGCCCGCTGCCCACCTGAAAGGCGCCGCCCCTGTTCACCCACCTGGCGGGCAAATCCGGTAGCGTCCCGGGCGAGATAATCCGCCGCTCCGCTGGCATGAAGCGCGCCGATCACCTCGGCATCGCTGGCACCGGGCCGGGCAAGCGCGATGTTGTCACGGATGGTGCCGGTGAACAGGTTGGCATCCTGCCCCACGAAGCGGAAAGCCTGGCGCAATTCCGAAGGGCGGAACTGGCGGCTGTCCATGCCATTGAGAAGCATCGCGCCATCGGACGGTTCATAGAGGCCGCACAGGACCCGGCCCAGGGTGGACTTGCCAGAGGCAACCCGGCCGATCACCGCGATCCGCTCACCCTGGCGGATGTCGAGGTTGAGCCGGTCCAGCGCGGCCACTTCCGTATCGGGATAGGTGAACGAGAGGCTTTCCAGCCGCACGGTGTAGCCGCCGGCATTGACCGGCACGGCCATGGCGCCCTTCTGCCGCTCGTCGCCGGCGGTGAAGATGTTCTCGATCGAGGCCAGCGCCTCGTTCGCCTGGCGACCGCGGGTGAGAAGGAAGGCGAGTTGCCCGGCCGGGGCCAGCGATCGCGAGGCAAGCATGACGATGGCAATGATCGCCCCCATGGTGATCTGCCCGGCGGAAAACAGGTAATAGCCGCCCAGCACCAGCGCCACGCTGCAGAATTGCTGGAACGATGTTGCCAGCGACACTGCGCGGGCGTTGATGTGCTTGAGCCGCAGTTGCGAACTGCTGCCCACTTCGGCCAGCGATTGCCATCGGCCCATGATGGCCCGCTCGCCCGAAACGCTCTTCAGCGTCTCCATGCCAGCGACCGCTTCCACCAGCATCGTCTGCTGCAGGCCGAAGTCGGACTGGGCATCGCGCGCCGCGTCCGTCACCTGGCGTTGCAGGCGGAAACCGGCGAGGGCCATGATCACGATGGCCACCAGCGGGACCAGGGCCAGCCAGCCCGCGATGTAGGCAATCACCGCCACGAACAGGACCAGGAAGCCCACGTCGACCATCGTGACGATGGTGGTGGAGGCGAAGAAATCGCGCACGATGGCATATTCGCTGACCCGGGCCGCCAGTGCGCCGGTGCTGCCCTTGCGCTCTCCCAGCGGCATCGCCAGCAGGCGGCTGAAGATCTTCTGCGACAGGCGCAGGTCCAGCCGCTTGCCGATCGTATCTACCAGGTTGGTCCGCGCGGTCCGCAGGGCGAACTCCATGCCGAAAGCGAGGGCAACGCCGGTGGCCAGCACCCACAAGGTCGCCTCCGCCTCGTTCGGGATCACCCGGTCATAGACGTTCATGGAGAACAGCGGGAGGGAAAGGGCCAGGATGTTGATCAGCAGCGAAGCGAGCAGCACCGGCCGCATCGCCGCCTTTTCCTTGCGCATTTCCGACCAGAACCAGTGGCCGCGGCCTTTCTTGTGCCAGGGCGCAGCCTGTTCGCGCAGGATGTCGGGATTACCCGTGACGGCGAGGAACTGTCCGGCAAACTGCTGGTCGATATCGGCAACGGGCACCCATTGCGCATCCGTCCCGTCACAGCGGTCAACCAGCACGTCGGTACCCGCCAGCTCAAGCGCGACCACCGGCCCGCCGTCCTGCGTTCCCACCAGCAGGGGATACAGGTCCGGCCGGCGCGGCAGCTTGCGCGCGGTGTGACCTTCCCAGTTGAGGCCGACAAGGTCCAGCGCCGTGCCGGCCTGGTGGAACGGCAGCAGGCCGGCCACATCGCGCGGCAGAAGGTCGAACAGGCCGCTGGGCAGGTCAAAACCGAACCGGGCGGAGAGGCAGGCGATCCCGGCAATAACGGGATCGCGCGGCGCCGCCGCGGAAAAGGCACTCATTTCCGTCATTCGACTTTCCTTGCCCCCGCAAATAATCAGCGCGGGTTGCGGCGCCTCTGCAGTTCAGCCGGAACCGAGGGGCCGTATTCGAAGCGTTCACGTTCCTGCATGCCCGCCCCGGCGCCCGGTTCGAGGTTCAGGGCTTCGAGGAAATCATTGCCCGCCGCCAGCACCTGGTAGGCCGCGAACATTTCCGAGAAGCGCGATGTTTCCCGCCGAACCTGCGTGTTGAAGCGCGTGTTCTGCGCGTCGAGCACGTCGAGCAGCGAACGGCGCCCGATGTTGAACTGGCTGCGGTAGGACAGCAGCAGGTCATCGCTCACCTGGGATTGCCGCTCCAGCGTGGCCCCCACGGTGCGCTGGGTCTGCAGCGCGGTCCAGGCATTGGTCACATCTTCCTCGGCCTCGCGAACGCGGTCATGCAGGCGATAACGGGCCTCGCTGGCGCGACGGACCATTTCCTGCACTTCGGCCTGGCGGATCCCGCCGCTGAAGATGTTCCAGCGCAGGTAAACCCGGCCGATCACATCGTTGGTTTCACCGTCGAAGCCGTCGATGTCCTCGCCGATGCGACCGGTTACATCGACGCCGATGCGCGGCATCAGGCCCCCGCGCGATGACATGACCATGGCGTTGGCCGCATCCACGTCGGCCTGGGCTTCGCGCACCAGCGGGTTTTCCGTCCGCGCCTTTGCAATCGCCTGTTCCAGCCCCAGCGGCAGGTTCGACACCAGGTTTGCCGGCATGGCGACCTGGTTGACGTCAAGGCCGGTCAGCCGGCGCAGCGCGGTGCGGGCATCGATCAGCGCCTGGTTGGCTTCTTCGCGCTGGACAATGGCGGCCTGCAGGCGTTCCTCTGCCTGCTGGCGATCGGCCACGCTGATGGAACCCTGCTCCACGCCTTCGGCCAGGCTGGCGGTCAGCTGCTGGTGAAACAGGGCATTGTCCTGCGCGGCAGCGACCACCCGCTCCTGCAACAGGACGTTGAGATACTGGCGGGCCACCTGCAGGGCGATGAATTCGGACCGTTCGACCACCCGCAGCGATGCGCCGTCAACCCGTGCGGCCTGCCGCAGCAGTTCGCCGCGACGGCGACCGAAATCGATCAGCGTCCAGTCGGCGCTGGCCTGGGCTTCCACCGGGTACAGCCAGTCATCGGAGATGCCCAGCGCCCGGCGGGTTCTGTTTTCCAGGCGCCGCGCACCGGCGGAAAGTTCGACGTCCAGCGTAGGGAAATACTGTCCCTGCGCCTGGTCCCGTTCGAACTGGATGGCTTCGGTGTTGAACTGTGCCTGCAGGATTTCCGGGTTGGACGCGATGGCGATCTCGATCGCATCACGCATGGCCAGTGGCTGGCTAGAGGCCTGCGCGTGGGCCACGGCTGGGGCCAGGGCGGGCGCGGCGGAAAGCAGCAATGCAGCCGCAAAAAGCTTTACGTGCTTCATGATCTCAGCTCCCCAATCAATCGGCCGAAATTTCAACGCGGCGGTTTTCCGGGCTACGCGTCCCATCCGCCAGGACGACGCGAGGGCGGCTTTCCCCAAGCGCCGTAATGGTCATTGCCCCGGCTGCCACGCCGCGGGCCGCAAGCGCTGCCTGAACCGCTGCCGCCCGCTGCTGCGACAGCCTGACGTTGTATTCGTCAGACCCGGCCTGATCGGTGTGGCCGGCGATCTGGAACGAACGCCAGGCGCAGGTGCGGATATTGCTGACAACGGTATCAAGCGTCTGCCCGGCTTCTGCCGTCAGCTCCGCCGAATCGAATTCGAAGAAGACGATGCCGGCAATCTGGTCACTACAGATGGCCGGGATCTGCGGCGGCGGCGGCGGCGGCGCGACAGGCGCTGGCGCCCGCGGGGCGACATAGGTCATCCGGCGGTAGGCGCGATCGCAATTGCGGATGCTGGTTTCATCGCGCGTCGATGACTTGAGGAAGCCCAGCGCAATGCCGCACTGCACCTTTGCCTCCAGCGCCCACAGGTACCGCGGATCGTTCGCCGCCTGGATCGCGCTGTCCAGCGAAGTGGCAAGACCTGCGTCGTACCGCGTCTGGATTTCGCCCTCCAGGGAGCGCAGATCCATCGCCATGAGGCGCGCGAAATCGGCGTCCTGCGCCATAGTCTGGGCAGGATAAGCACAGCCCAGTGCCAATGCTGCCAATGCCGGAATGCGTAGCTCTCGCATGTTCAGATTCCCCCAAGTTAGAGGTTATTTATCAACCATTTACCGCAATTGCTAGGCTTGACTCATCAGAATTGTCCTGAATCGGGACGATTCCCGCAAAAGACTCGCCCCCGTGGACGCCCTGGCCAAGGAAATCTGCCAGCGAGCCCGCTTCGGTCCGCACCGGATTATCGTTCACAGGTCCTTCCGGACCATTAATGAACGCATCGGCCAGATCTCCGATCTGCCCTTCCGCCAGGACATCGGCGACGATCGCGCTTGCGCCCTCTTGCGCCGTGGCACCCGGTGCGCTGCCCTCGCCAGCAGGGCCGGCAACCAGCAACAATGCTTCCATCAGGCCAGCTTCGTTGTGCGTAGCCGGGAAGGTGAAGACCGGCTGCGCCTGATCGAGGGTTTGGTCCTCAATCGGTGCGGTAGGCTGCGCCTCGCCAGTTTGCCCTTCGTCGCCGGCAAGACCCGCCGAAGCCGGAGCCGACCAGTCATGGCCCGCCGTGGACACGGGCGTCCCGGCATCGCTTCCCAGATCGTCAAGCGGCTGGTCACCGCCTTCGATCTGCTCTGCGGCAACCCTGGTAACGCCGAGATCGCCGGAATGCCGGGTTGCTTCGGACGAAACTGCCTCGTCACGCAGCATGTCCGCCATGCCCGCGGCCACGGCCGGTTCGCTCGCCGCGCTGGCGAGGATGCCGGCAACCGCCGCCATCGCGATCGCCTGGTCGGCCAGGCGCTGATCGCTGCGCTGCAATTCGGTGGTGCGGAAGGCGGCGTCCGCCAGCACCCCGGTGCTGCCATCGGTCCGGGTGAAGATGGCCTCGCCGGCTATGTAGACATCGCCATTGGCTGCCGTGCCGGTGAGCCCGTCAGACACCAGGGCGATGCTGGCAATGCCCGCATCCGCCAGGGACTGCGTCTCTCCGTCATCAACGATGCCGTTGGCATTGCTGTCCTGCCAGACTTGCAGGTCGGCATAGGCCGCATCCGTGCTGTCGAGCACGCCGTCACCGTTGCTGTCGTAGGCAAGGCGAAGCCCGTCGAGGTCGCTCGTCGCGCCCTCAGCATCGTCGATGAAGGCCACGTCGAAGCGGCCGTCCACCCAATGGCCCAGCAAGGCATCGTCCGGGGAGACCCAGGCTGTCGCCACCTCACCCTCGCCGTAGTCGAAGGTGACACCGGCCGAAAGTCCGACGAACTCAACCCCGTCCCCGTCCATGTCGATGGCCAGCGGGAAAGCTGTGTTGGTGACCGTCAGCACCGAAGTCGAGCCGCCGACCATGACGGAAATCGATGCCGGCTTGCTGGCCCCCAACAGTGCGACGGTCACCCAGCCATTGCCGGTCGCCGTGCCATCGATATCCACCTGGATCTGGCCAGTAGCCTGATTGTACCGGACGAAGTCGGTAATTGCCTGGCCCACGCCCAGCGTCACCAGTTGCGTCAGGTCGATCAGGTCGGTCGGTGTCGGCGCGGTGAAGGTATAATCGGTAATCGTGTCGATCACCGGCACAGCCTGCATCGCATCGGACAGCGCCGAACGATCGATCACGAAGGTGTCGTTGCCGGCACCGCCCGTCAGGGTATCCAGGCCTGCGCCACCGGCGATGACATCCGCCCCGGCGCCGCCGTTGATCGTGTCGCCACCGGCCATGCCGAAGATGTAATCCGCGCCGTCGAGGCCCTGGATCACATCGCCACCGGCACTGCCGATGATCGTGTCGGACACGTTGCTGCCGCTGTAGGTGCCGCTGACGTAGACCGCGGCGTCCCCGGCAAACGTGATCGGCAGCGTTGCGGCAGCCAGATCCCCGTCACCATCGACCACGTTGATCGGCAGGTCGATCGAAACCGGAGCCGAGCTTTGCGCCGAGGTGCCGAAGTTCGTCAGCTCGAAGTCGTCACCGGCAACGTTCAGGATTTCGAGCGCGTTGTACAACGTGTTGCCAACCGTCGAAATCGTGACGGCTTCATCCATGATGCCGATCACTTCGGCATAGAAGACATTAGAGCCTGCCCCGTTTTCGATGAAGTTGACCGTATAGCTTCGTGCGGCCAGGCCGCCCGGGCTGTCTACCGTGACGGTGTAGGTGAACACCTTGCCGCCCGCGCCATTGGTCGTGAATGCATCACTGGTATCGAGGATAACCGTTTCCGTTTCCCCGTCGTAGAGGATGACCATTTCCTTGACGGAAACGGGTGCGCCCTCGTTGTAAACGGTCGTATTGCCATCAGGGTCCAGCCTGGCGGTGAAGCGGACAGTGCTGTCCGCCGTGCCTTGCCCGAACGTGACCGTCGCGCCCTGCGTGAGGTAGTGGGAATCGAAGGTGTGATCCCGCTGTCCAATGTTCCCGTCGTAATTCGCCGGGCTGCCGGCCGGGTTTCCGCCCAGGTCGACCACGAAGTCCAGCCGGATGCCTTCGCCGGCGCCGATATTCTGGCCCGCGCCACCACCCCCGAATACCCCGGCAGAATTCGCAGTGCCGTTAATGGCATCGCCATCCGTCCCGTTAGCGGCGAACGGCGTCAGCAGAAGGTCATTGCTGTCGGCAATCGGGCTGGTGAAACCGGCCCACGGGTCGTTGCCGCCGACAAAGTTGTAGGTTCCGTCGTTGAAGTTGATCGAGGTCAGCAGGTCGATCGCGGCATCCATGTCCACGGTGTAGGTCCAGTTGCCGGCCACTTCCGTCAACGTGACCGTGAAGACCGTCTGGACCGGGTTGCCGTCACCGTCACGGGTTGCGCCCGTCAGCGTCAGCCCGTCAGCGGACACGGTGTAGAAGATCGACTCACCGTTGTGGTTCAATCCGCTGTCAGTGTTGTTCAACGATGCGCTGAACTGCACCCCGTTGTTCACCGCACCTGCGAAGGAAGCACCGTCGGCCCCGAACTTGGGTGCCAGCGCATTCATCACGAGGTCAAACGCAACTGGCGCGCCCGCTTCGTTCGGAATAACGGCCGTCTCCGGGATGATTGACAGCGGCGTGTCGTCGTCAACGTCGATCGACAGCGTGCCGTCCACGTAGTCGCCGTCGCCATCGGTCACCCGGTAGCTCAGCGTGAAGCCCTGGTTGTTCTCGCCCTGCAGCAGCGCATGGTCCACGGCCGCGTTCTGCACCACCGTGTAGGCGCCGGTCGCCGCATCGGTGATGGTCACCGTGATCACCGTCACCCCGCCCTGCTTCACCAGCAGCACGCCAGGGGTCGAGGTGTCGTAGGTGAACCCGGCCGGAGCCGTGCCCGCCAGCCAGGTGATCGCACCCGCGCCGTCCGCGCCATAGCTGTGCGCCAGCGTGCCGCTGGTGTTCGCCGTGTCCGGAGACACGTCGCCATCGCCGCCCGCGTTGCCGCCGCCCAGCGCATCGTCATCCAGCTGCACCAGATCGTTCGCGCTCACCGTCGGCGTGTCGTCGATGACCGTGACCGCAACGTAGCCGGTCACGCTCTCGCCATCGGCTTCGCTGGCGGTGACGCCGATGTTCGAGATGGCCAGCGAATCCGCGTCGGGGCTATCCTGATGGGGGAAGGCATCGGTGAGGGTCACCGTAACCACGGGGGTGACATTCCCACCGACAGCAGCGGTCTGCGAACCGCTGAGTTGCAGGATGATGGCTGCTTCGCCACCGATGGAGCCGGTCAGCGTGCGCCCGCCATTGGACAAGGCCCAGGTGATCGAGACGCCACTTTCGAGGCCTGCATCGACCGACGGTACGACAGACGAAGGATCGGCAAACACGATCGAGGTGATCGCATCGCTGCCGGCAGTAAAGGTGAGCTGGTTGGCCGCTCCGCTCTGGGCGCTCTCATCCACGCTGTTGGGATCGTTGCCCGTGACCGCCCCAGCCGCCAGATCAATGCCGCCCTGCGTCAAGTCGAGCGCCGCCTCGTCAACGGTGAGCAGCACCTCGCCCGCTACGGACGGACCATTGCCATCCAGTACTGTGATGGGCTGGGTCGCCTCGGCCGTGTCGGTATCGCCATCGGTCAGCCGGTAATCGAACGAGGCATCGGCCGGGTTCACCAAGCCCGCATTGGGGGTGAAGGTCCACGCGCCCGATGCACTGAACGTGTAGCTGCCGTTGGCAGTGGTGAAGCCGTAGACACCCGATCCCGGCGCCGTCTCGGTTCCGCTGGTAAGAGCCACGAAGCCCGAACCCAGGTTCACATGGGTCAGTACCGCACCATCGGCACCGCCCAGATCAGCGCCCGAGCCATCGGCATCGTCAGCCGCGTCGGGCGTGATCACGTTGCCCCCGATCGTCGGGCCGCCTTCCACCACCGATTGTGCGTCGTCATCGTTCGCAATCGGCTCGTCATCGATGATGCGGATGACCAGCGTATCATCGGAATGATCGCCATCCTGGTCAGTCACCACAATGGCGAAGCTGTCCGACGTGTCATCACCGCTGGTGCGGGTTAGCATTTCGTAGGTGTAGCCGATTTCACCCGCCGCAATCGACGTGATGGTCAGCACGCCGTGGTCGCCAGTGAATGTCTGGCCCACGGTGGTGACGGTAACGCCGTCAATGGTCACGATGGCGGGGCCATCGGGTGCGGTGAAGGTGAACGAGGCGGAGGCGAACTCGCCATTCCCGCTGGCAGCCGTGCCGGCGGGCGGGCCTTCGATGCCGCTTTCGGATACGACGTTGCCGCCCTCGCCTTCGACCGAGAGATCAAGCGTGGTATCCGAATCGGCAATGGTGATGACGAGGTCGGCCTGGGCCGGGTCACCGTCGCCGTCGGTGATGGTGTAGGTGAAGGTATCGGTGACACCGCCCGGGGTGCCCGGATTGCGGGCATAGCTGTAGCTGCCATCGGCGGCGATGGTCAGCACGCCATAGGTGCCCTGGACCTGCTGGCCGACAGTGCCCGAACCGCCGGTGCCGGCATAGGACGACACGGCCGCGCCGTCCGCGCCCTCGACGTCATTGGCGAGCACGTTGCCGGTGACCGGGCCATAGGTGCCCGCCGCAATGGCGTTGGCATCGTCGTTGGCGATCGGCTGATCGTCGATGATCCCGATCACGAGCGTGCTGCTCGCGGTATCGCCGTCAAGATCGGTCACCACGATCGGGAAGCTGACCGAGGTGTTGTCGCCCGAGGTGTTGTTGCCAAGGGTGTAATCGTAGGTGATCGTGCCGTTGCCGGTGGCCGGATCGTAGGTGATGCCGGTCACGATCAGCGTACCGGTGCCATCCTGCACCACCGTCTGCGGCAGGGTGCCGGGGGTGAGGGTCACCCCGCCCAGCGTGATGCTGGCCAGACCGTCGGGTGAATTGAAGGTGATGGTCGCGCCGGTTTCTTCGCTCTGGTCGCTGTCATTGTTGGGATCGGCGTCGGCGATTTCGCCCGAGCCGGGATGGTTGCCGTTGCGCGGCGGCAGGCCGCCTTCATCGACCACGGTGCCCTCGCCCGTCGAGGGGACGAAGGTGATCTCGTTGTCGGCATCGGCGATGGTGATCACCAGCGCGGCACTGGAAGTGCTGCCATCCTGGTCCACCACGCTGTAGTTGAAACGGTCCTGCACCCCGCCCGGCGTGTTGAAGTTGCGGACATAGGAATAGGTGCCGTTGGCGTTGAGGGTAAGCACGCCGTACTGGCCGGCAAGCGTGGCGCCAGGGGCCGCGCTGGCGCCGGCGGCAGTGCTGAAGCCGGTTACGCCGCCTGCCGCGGGGAAGCCGTCTGCACCCGGCAGGTCGTTCGTCAGGACATTGCCGGCCACCGGCCCGAAAGTCCCGGCGGGAACGGTGTTCGCATCGGCGACGGCGATGGGTTCATCATCGATGATGTTGATGCGCAGCGTGGCGTTTGCCACGTCACCATCCGTATCCACGATCTGCACCGCGAAATCGTCAGCACCGGTCGTGCCGAGCGTATTGTCGCGCAGCACGTAATCGTAGCCGATCCGGCCCGGGGCAATGCTGGTGATCGTGATCTGGCCATAGGTGCCGTTGAACACCTGGCCGACAGAAGTGATCGCCACCCCGTTGATGCTGACGGTGCGCGCGCCGTCCAGGGCAACGTAATTGATGTATCCGTAGGTGGTTTCGCTCTGGTCGCTGGCATTGCCGGCATTGCCGTCGGACAGTTCGCCGGTGCCTGCAGGCTCACCCGTGCGGGTGGGCAGGCCGGCTTCATCGACCCGGTCCACCGCCGTGATCAGCGACACGCCGGAATCGTCGACTTCGACGGAGATTTCCGGTTCCCGGTCGAGCACGCCCGGAATGATTTCCTGCTCCTCGACCACGGGACGCGACAGTTCGGTGTAGGGCAGCAGGTCGCCGATATCGAAGGCCGACTGGATGTCACCCGGATCGGTGGCGAAGTTGCCGCCAGAGCTCTGCAGGCCGCCCGCGGCCGGTTCCGGCTCGTTGCCAACCAGCAGGGCAGCCAGGTTGGCCGGGGGAATGCTGGTGTCACCGACAAGGAGCTGGGGCAGGACAATGGCGCCATCGGGCACCACGATGCGGGTGCCATCCTGCAGCACGATGATGAGATCGCGGCCATCGGCAATGACCTGGTCGATCACCGCATCTGCCGGCAGCCTCACGGCGTTGCCCGGAGCGGCGGGGGCCAGGGTCAGGGTCTGCCCGGCAGGCCCGCCCTGCATCGCCTGCATCAGATCGGCTTCGTCGATCCCGGCGGAATTGTGCCTATCGTTCTGGCCCAGCATCTCAGTCATCTGCCCGTCCTCAACATGGAGGAAGGGCAAACACGGGGAGACCGAGTTTGAGCGGCAATTCCCACCCTGCGGGCGGGTGCCTACTGCAATTTGCGACGCTCCCCAGGTTTGCCCTTCTTATGAGCGGACCTGATCATGAGCCTTGAACTTTTTCAAATGAATTAAGCGTTCAGTAACGTATTGGCACAATCTTGCGAGAGCGCATTAACTGCCAACTCAGCTGCCAACTCCTTGTTTATCCATGTTTTTTGATCCGTCATGTGATGGCGCGCAGGCCGCTACACGGGTATTCCCGTATATTTGCATTCAAGCAGAACGCCGCTGCGGACAGCGAAAATCCGTGCGCAATGGTTAACGCATCTGGCCGAGTCGCCGACCGTTTGCCGCTCTGTTCGCAGCCGCAACCGAAAGCGGAAAACAAACGCGTTAACGATTAGCAAACCAACACTGTGCGACTTGGGGCCATTGATTTTGGCCGAATCGCAGGAGTGTGTTGGGTGCCTCGTCCAGGCCACGATCTGAACCGGATCACGGATCGCCGCCTGTCGGTACGGCGCCGGGCCGTCAATCTGACGACGCTGGTCACCCTCGCGACCGGGCAGGACCTGTCCGTACGGGTGCTGAACGTTGCCGCCACGGGCCTCATGTTCGAAAGCGCAGCCACGCACGAGGTTGGCCAGACCCTGACCGTGGAACTGCCCGGAGACATCAGCCGGAAGCTGCGCATCAGGTGGAACAGCGGCCCCTTCTATGGCTGCCAGTTCGACCACCCGATCCCGCGCTGGATCATCGAGTCGCCGCTGCTGATCGGCATGGGCAGCGATGCTGCTCCATCGAAAGCCATCGCCCCCTCCGCCATCAGTGCGGAAGGCACGGGTTACCGCATCGCGCGGCTGCGCAAGCTACGGGGCTGGACGCAAGGCGATCTCGCCAGGGCATTGGGCGTGAGCAAGACCACGGTCTGCAATTGGGAGCGCGAAAAGTGCGCCCCGGGGCAAGAGGTCGCTGCCCGCTTGTGGATGAGCCTGGGAGAACCGCAATCCGCTGCCGGCACCATCGAGGATGACTGCGGGGCGGAAGACGAAGTGGCAACACCGCCGCAGCTCGAACCAAAGCCCGACCTCGCCGCGGTAATCCATCGCTGCAAGGTGGAGATCGCCCAGGCCGCCGAAATCGGCACCGACCAGGTACAGATCACCCTGATGCTGTGACGCCCTTGCGGTGGCACGCGAGCGGCACCGCGATCCGCCATTGGCCACTGCGGGCTTGCAACTTTCCTCGCGCGCGCAATAACTTGCCCCTGGCCTTACGGCTGCTGGGGGACAAGATGCGATCACCTGCAGGTGAGGGGATTGGCGGATGGCGCAGCGCGCTAGGCTCCTCGGCGACCTTGATACCCCTCGTCCTGCTGGTTCTGGCGGCGGGCTTTGCCGCACTTTACGGAACCGCGCTCAAGCTTTCCCGGGCGGCACGGGATTACGGTTATGTCGTCGATCTGGACCTGCGCGAAGTGGAGGAAATCACCCGGCAGCGTGAGGCAAGGCGGCGCGCGCGCGAGGCTTCCCCCGTCCAGGCGGCCACCAATGAACAGGACCTGCCGGACGCGGCCGGCATGGCGACAGATGCGGCAGTTACCGGCGAACCGACTTCGGCCACCCCTTCGGGCCAGCCAGCCGCGGGTACGCCGGCAGGCAACCGGCCGGCAACCGGGGAGCCGGTTTCGCGGCTAGGCTTCATCCCATCCACTTTCGACCTCGGCGGATCGGCCGAGGCGAGCGATTCATTGCAGGTGAACAAACCGGTCGAATTCGAACAGCGTGTGCTTGGCGAGGTGGCGGTGCGGATCGACGTCGGTTCACGCATATACGTTTCCCGCGCGGATCTGGACCGGATCCTGCCCGACGATATGACGGTGCCCGCATCGGCCGACAGCTACGTGTTGCTCAGCCGCCTGCGGCAGGGCGGGCTGGACCTGCGCTATGATCCGATCCGCGATCGGTTCGTGCTGCGCAACTGAGCGGCCTGCCCGGTGCCGGGGAGACGGGGAATTCCGCTCGGCTCACCCCTCGGCCTCTCCGCCCGGCGCGCCAAGCCCATCGGGAAGGAACAGGCTGGCCCGCGTGGTAATCGCCGCGCTGCCGCGGCCGGTGTTCTTGGCCACGTACAGGGCGGCATCGGCACATTCCAGCATCTGCGCCAGCGTAGGCCCGCACCGCTCCGCCACCGCGACGCCAATGGTGGCGGATAGCGGGACACTGGTGCCGTTCCATTCCAGCGGCTGCCGCAGATCGTGCAGCAGCCCCTCGCACAGGGCATCCAGCGCTGCCAGCCTCTCGGCACCGGTGACCAGCAGGACGAATTCGTCGCCTGCCAGCCGGGCGGCGAAGCAATCGGCGAGGTGGCTGGCCGAAAGGCGCCGCCCCACTTCCACCAGCACCGCATCCCCTACGGCATGGCCGCGCGCATCGTTGACGGTCTTGAAGTGGTCAAGATCGGCCAGCACGAGGGCAAAGCCCTCCCCGGCCGGTTCGCCATCATCATCCAGCCGCCAGTCGCGATAGACCAACTCCAGCTGGCGGCGATTGGCGATCCCGGTCAGTGCATCGGTCGTTGCCGCCTGGCGCAGGTCCTGCTCCATCTGGTGCCGGCGGGTGATATCCTGTGACAGCCCCACCAGGGCAACGATGCGCGAACCCCGGTATTCCGGCTCTCCCACGCAGGCGAGCCGCTTCTGCCGCCCGTCCGCCGCCAGGATATCCACCTCCATCTGGTAGGCCTCGCCGTGCCGGGCCGCGCGCTCCAGCGCCTGTTCCAGCAAGTCACGATACGGCTGCATCACATGGCCCAGCGCCTGGCCCACCGGGATGTGCGGCGCGGGTGGCCAACCGAAGATCTCGTTCAACTGGGGTGATGAAAATACCCTGCCACCGGCCAGCTCGTAACGCCAGAACCCCAGGTTCGCCATTCGCTCCACCCGGTGAAGCAGGCTTGCCGTTGTCACCGCGCCATAGGGCTCGCTGTCCGCCGGCGCAGTGGCAGAAGCGGGGCGTTGCCCCGTTCTTGCAGGCTCCAGTGCCTTCGCGCCAAACCAGTGCAGCATGGCGCCACATCTACATGCGGGACGGTTAACCGGCCGTAACGCCGTGATAGGGTTTTGCTGCCGGCGCTTATCCCCGGGCCGCGGTCAGCGCGCAGCTGGTGCCGGGCCATCCCCCCGCGACAGCACGGCCAGGACGGACAATGCCAGCGCACGGGCACCGGGAGCGATGGCGGTCTGCGGATCCGGGGCGAAATCGGGGGCGTGGTTGGCCGGCACCGGCTGCCCGCGCGCGGCAAGGTCGGCAATCACCTGGCGAGAATAGACGCCAACGTTGAGGAACAGGCCGGGCACCGGCTGTTCCGGCGCGACCATAAAGGCAAAGTCCTCGCTGGGCGGCACGCCGGGCATGGTGGCGGGGACAAAAGTCACATCGCTCCCCAGCGCCGGGCCAAGCAGCGCCATGGCGCGGGCGGCCAGCGTGCTGTCGTTGAACAGGGGCGCGCCGGCGGAAAGGTGGGTGAAGGCAGGTTCCGGCGCGCCAGCCATGGCCGCTGAACCGCGCGCCACGCGTTGCATCCCCTCGTTCAGCAAGGTTCGCACGTCAGGATCGAAGGCGCGCAGGGTAAGGCGCAGGGTGGCGCTGTCGGGAATGATGTTGGCCACCGTGCCCGCCTGGAAGCTGCCCACGGTGATGACGCCAAAGGCATGTTCGGGCCGCTGGCGCGCCACCACGCTTTGCACGTCGGTCACGAAGCGGGCGGCGATGACCACCGGGTCAATCGTCTGGCTGGGCATGGAGCCGTGCCCGCCGCGCCCGTGGAAGACCACTTCCCACGCATCGGAGGCAGAGGCGACCGCACCGTCCTTCACCGTCACCGCGCCTGCAGGGCCGTTGTTGGTGTGGGCGGCGATGGCGAAATCGGGGCGCGGAAAGCGGGTGTAAAGACCATCGTCCAGCATGGCCCGCGCGCCGCGCAGCCCTTCTTCCGCGGGCTGGCCCACGAACATCAGCGTGCCGCTCCACCCATCGCGGCGGGAAGCCAACAGGCGGGCGGCCCCGGTCCACCAGGTCATGTGCATGTCATGCCCGCAGGCGTGCATCACCCCCGCATTGGTGCTGGCGTAAGGCAGGCCGGTTTCCTCCTGCAGCGGCAGGGCGTCCATATCGGTGCGGACCATCACCACCGGGCCGGGGCCGTTGCGCAGAATGGCGACAACACCGGTTCCGCCGACCCCTTCGGTCACCTCGAAACCCAGCGCGCGCATCTCGCGCGCCAGAGCGACGGCGGCATGATGCTCCTCGAACGCCACGCCGGGATGCTGGTGCAGGTCGCGGTAGAGCGCCTCCAGCGCAGGCTGCATGGCCACAAGGTCACCATCCAGCGCGGCGCGCAGGGCTGCGGCATCCTGCGCGCCGGCCGGGGTTGCCGCCAGCGCCAGCAGGGCGGCGATAAAGGCCGCGCGCACCTTCACAGCACCCGCCACACCCACAGCTTGATCCCGCTGGCATAACGCGCGCCGGAACACACGAAGATCGACTTGTTCAGCCAGTCATACTTGCCTTCGGGCGCGATGAATTCGGGCACGGTGCGGAAGTAGTATTCGGCCGGGTCCACGTCCTCGCCCGCCGCCAGCCGCGCCATCACTTCGGGCGGACCGTGGCGCAGGCCCTTGTTGCGGATCTGGATCAGGACGCCGTCATCGGTTTCGATGGCATAGATCGCATCGGCCACGGTCACCCCATCCGGGCGGGTGAGCTGCCAATCCGCGCTGTTGCCCATCAGCTTGCCGGAAATCAGCGGCCCTTTGACATAGCCGCCTTCCTGGATCGGGATGATGCGGCGTGTGCCGTCCACCACCTTGCCGATCTGGCGCGGCGGATCGAGATTGCCGCTGGCTTCGTAGACGAATTCGAGTTCAGGCTTGATCATCTGGTCATCACTTTCGATCGTGTAATCCATTCGGCGACTTTGTGCGCCGCTCTGATCCGTTCAGCGCCCGTGGGCAATGCGGGCGAAATAGCCCAGCACGTCGCCATCGGTCGATGCCGGGGGGACCGGCGGATAATGGCTGAGCTTGACGATCACCGTGCGGGTGGCCGGGTGGACATAGATGAACTGCCCGGCCAGCCCCACGGCGGCATAGGCCCCCGGCTCGCCATCCACCTGCCAGGTTTGCAGGCCATATCCGGGGAAGCCTTCGTCGGCGGGCAGGCCGGTGGGGCGCATCGCCGTCATCTGCGCCACCCAGCCTTCCGGCAGCAAACGCTCGCCGCCCGCCATGCCGTCATCCAGCATCAACTGGCCCAGCAGCGCCCAATCCCGCAAGGTGGCGTTGAAGCCCATGCCGTTCAGCGCGCGGCCTTCTCCTACAGGACCATCGGCCAGGAAGTGCGCCGCATGACCTGCGCCCAGCGGCTGCCACAGGCGGTCCTGCATCAGGTCTTCGATCCGCTGGCCGGTGGCCGCCTCCAGCACCCAGCCCAGCACGGCGGTATCCAGCGTGGCATAATTGAACTGCGCGCCCGGTTGGCTGCGCTGGCCAAGCCCCACGGCAAAATCGGCAAATCGGCGCTGGTTGCGCACGATGGCGCTTTCGTGGATCTGCGCGGCAAGGCTGGGATTCTCGCCGAAATCGTAGCGTTCCTCGATATCGGCCCCGCTGCGCATCTGCATCACATCGCGCAAGGTCGCCCGGCCATAGGCCCCGTCCGCCAGCGCGGGGACATAGCGGCTGACCGGATCATCGAGGCTGGCGATCTCGCCGCGCGCCAGCGCCTGCCCCAGCAGCATGGCGGTGATCGTCTTGGTCATGGAAAAGCCGATGTGCGTGGCTTCCGCCGTCATCCGGTTGCGGTAATCCTCGAACACCACCTGCCCATCGCGCAGCACCAGCAGGGCATTGGTGAAGGTGCCATCGGCCCAGGCGGCATAGTTGACCTGCTGCCCGGCAAGGCTCGCCTGCGGCATGGCCAGCGCCGCCCCCTGCGGCAGGGCGCGCGGACTGGGCGATGGCTCAACCACGCGATAGGCAAACACACCTTGCGTGTTGCGGAAGGTGAAGGCGTTCACCTCCGGGTTGAGCAATTGCCAGCGCATTGCCACCGTGGCAGCCGATGGCGGCAGGCTGCCTTCGACCTCACCCGGCAGCGCACCGTCCTGCGCGATTGCCGGTTGCATTCCCAGGCATGTTGCCGCCAGCGCAGCCAGCAGGGCCTTGCGCATCGTCACTCTCCTCCCCCCGTATCTCTTGGTCCGGTGTCTTTGGCAGGCATCCTGCCGCCGCGAAGGAGAGGTGACAAGCGCCGATATGGGCTGCCCTCAGGCCGGCTGGGCCACCTTGTCGAGGCCGATATCCTCTGCCCGCGCAAAGTTGCCGTGCAGGCCGAAGCGCAGGCGGATGGGAACATTGATCGTCGCCACCGGCCCCTTCTCGATATCGAGCGCGTCGAACACCAGGAGGTCCGTCCGCCGGTCTTCCAGCCGGTTGCACAGCATCACGATCCAGCCGTCGCCTTCCGGCGCGTCCTTGGACCGCGGCACGAAGCAGGGTTCCTGAAGTGAGGAGACCGGGCCGCACCACCAGTGCTGTTCTGCCCCGCTGTCGAGGTCCTTCAGGAACAGGCAGTTCATCAGGAAGCCGCCCGCGCTGCCACCCTTCAGTTCGTTGGGGCGGCGCATGTCCATTTCGAGGCCCCAGGTGTAGCGCGCCTTGATGCCGGTGAAGCGGTCATCGATGCGCGGGAACTCGCTGGCGGTTTCGGTCAGCGGGACGATCTCGTCGAACTCGTCCCCGTTGCTGGCCATGTCCACGGTCCAGCGGGTCAGCTTGCTCATCGCCTCCGCCCCATTGAACGGTGCGCCGTGCAGGTCCGGGAAGAATGGGAACATGTTGTTCTTCGCTTCCGGGATCACGAAGTGGACCTTGGTCCCTTCCTGCCAGGCGTTGACTACGTGGCTGGCAAAGCAGTTGCCGCGCTTGAACCAGCGGATATCTTCCTGCTTCATATCCGGCCGGCGCGGGATGATGCCGAGGTAGACCGGCATGGTGGTATCGAAGCCGAAATGCACTTCGCCCGCTTCCAGCCGTTCCCAGCTGCTGGTGCTGGGCACGATGTGCAGCACCAGGTAATCGGGCGTGATCGCGAAGTCGTGCATCATGCAGTAGTAGGGCACCTTGAACCAGGTTTCCTGCACGAGCTGCCCTTGCGGGTTCACCTCCATCAGCGCCACGTCATCGGTGATGAGGCCGCTGGCGGCATAGCCGATGGCGACCATGTTGCCGGTGGCCGGATCGATCTTCGGGTGGGCGGTGAAGGTCTGGCTGCGCATGACGCCGTCCCACGTTTCGAAGGCGTGGGTCTCCATCGTCACCGGGTCCATGATCAGGGCCGGGCTGTCTTCCTTCATCGCCCACAGCTTGCCGGCGTAGATCCAGGCATTGGTGTTGGCGGTGGAGCGGATCATGCCCTTGACGGATGGGTCATCGGTCAGCGGGTTGCGGTACTTGCCGAACAGGCCGCGGCCGGCGGCTTTTTCGGCCTTCCACTTGTCGGTCTTGGCCCAGCGCTGGCGAAAATCGCACTGCCCGTCATGGAAATGGAAGCGGGTGATCATGCCATCGCCGTTGAAGGCGATGTCATCGCCCAGCAGCGGCGGGAACAGCGGATCGGGTTGCACGCGGAAGAAAGCGCCGTTCAGTTCGCGCGGGATTTCGCCCTGATGCTCGAGATCGATGATGTCAGCCTCGATTCGGCTGGGCTTGTTGAAGCCCTGGAAGTTGGGCGTGTCGGGGAAATGCACCATGTCTGTCGTCCTCTCCTGCAGGCGCGGCACCGCCGAGGCATGCCGCACGCTTGCGCGAAATTGTATGCTTTACTAACAAATAGGCAAGATCGCTGAAGCTGCCTTGATGAGGCAGGTGGCCTGGCGAGAGGATGGGAAGCTCGATAGTGGCCGATGGCACAGTGACCAGTGATGAAACCGGGATTGCCAGCCCCGAGGTGGGTGGCCGCGGCGCTCTCGATAGCATCCTGGGCTTCCACATCCGCCTGGCCCACGGCGCGGTCTACCGCCACTTTTCGGAGACATTCGCGGACCTTGGCCTCACGCAGAAGCAGGTTTCCGTGCTGTGGCTGGTGGGGAGCGAACCGGGCATTGCCCAGATCGAAGTGGGCGGCCGGCTGCGCATGGACCGCGCAACCACCATGACCATCGTCAATCGCCTGCAGGCGCGCGGATACCTGTCGCGCCACCGGTCCAGCAGCGACGGGCGCAAGCAATCGCTGCACCTGACACCGGAAGGCGAGGCTGCATTGGTCGAGGCCAAGGGCTGCATTGCGGAACACGAGGCGTGGCTGAAAGGCCGCTTTTCACCAGCCGAGGTCGAAAAACTGGTGGAAATGCTTGAGCGAATCCACGATTGAACGCGTCACCAAGGGAGAGGATTGCAAATCATGGCTGCACCAAGCGGGGATTCCAACAATCCCATTGCCGTAATCAACGACACGCCGATGGGCGTGCGCCAGTGGGCCGTGGTGGTCCTGATGGTGCTGCTCAACGCCCTCGACGGGTTCGACGTGCTGGCCAGCGCCTTTGCTGCACCGGGCATTTCCGACGAATGGGGCATCCCGCGCGCGGAACTTGGCGTGGTGCTTTCGGCAGAGCTGGTGGGCATGGGCTTTGGCTCCGTGCTGCTGGGCGGCGCGGCTGACAAGTACGGCCGCAAGGCCACCATGGTGAGCTGCCTGCTGTTCATGGCTGCCGGCATGTGGATGGCCGGCCACGCGGTGGGCGTGCCGGACATGGTCGCCTACCGCTTCATCACCGGCATCGGCATTGGCGGCATGCTGGCGGCGACCAACGCGGTGACTGCCGAATCCAGCAACAACCGCTGGCGCAAGGCATGCATTGCCGTCTACGTCGCGGGCTATCCCCTGGGCGCGATCATCGGTGGCATTGCCGCCTCCGAATGGCTGCTGGAGGCCTATGGCTGGCGCGGCGTGTTCGATTTCGGTGCCATTGTCACCGCCGCCCTCGTCCCCATCGTGATGCTCGTGATGCCGGAAACGGCCGCCTACCACGCTGCCAAGCGCAACCTGGCGGGCGTCAACAAGACGCTGGCCGCCTTCGGCAAGCCGGCGATCGACAGCCTGCCGGAAGTGACCACGGCGGCGAAGCCCAAGGTGACGGACATCCTGTCCAACCCCAAGCTGCGCCCGGTCACCCTGCTGCTGGCCTTCGGCTATGCCTTCCACACCATCACCTTCTACTACATCCTCAAGTTCGCGGTGCAGATCGTCAGCGATTACCCGCCGGGCTATGCCCCGCAGGACGCGGCCACGGTGCTGACCTACGCCAACGTCGGCGGCTTCTTCGGCAGCGCGCTGTTCGGCTTCGTGATGGCGCGCCTGGGCATCCGCTGGCCGACCGCGCTGATGCTGCTGCTGGGCTCGGTGGCGGTGGTGTCCTTCGGGATGGGCCGGGATTCGCTCGACGCCTGGCAGTGGGCGACGATCATCACCGGCTTCTTCACCAACGCGGCGATCAGCGGCTATTATGCCGCGTTCGCCCGCGGCTTCCCGGCCTATGCCCGGGCCACCGGCACCGGCTTCGTGCTCGGCATCGGCCGCCTGGGCGCGGCGGGCAGCCCGATCATTGCCGGCGCGCTGTTCACGGCGCTGGGCAATGACCAGTTGCTGACCGTGTCGATCATCATGGCCATGGGTTCGCTGATCTCGCTGGTCCTGTTCCTGCTGCTGCCGGAACGAGACGGTGACGAGATGATGATGGGCAAGTAAGCTGCATCACGCGCGCGCCGCTGTCCCGCCCCACGGGGCCGAGGACGGCGGCGCGCTGCGCTGCAGCGCAATAGAATATCCTGATGCAAAACGTTTGAGGTAGGACCAATGAAAACCCGTGCCGCCGTAGCCTTCGAAGCGAAGAAGCCGCTCGAAATCGTCGAGGTCGACCTGGAAGGCCCCAAGGCCGGCGAAGTGCTGGTGGAGATCATGGCCACCGGCATCTGCCATACCGATGCCTACACGCTGGACGGGTTCGATTCCGAAGGCATCTTCCCCTCGATCCTGGGCCACGAAGGCGCGGGGATCGTGCGCGAAGTCGGCCCCGGCGTCACCTCGGTCAAGCCGGGCGATCACGTGATCCCGCTCTACACGCCGGAATGCCGCCAGTGTAAGTCGTGCCTGTCGGGCAAGACCAACCTGTGCACCGCGATCCGCGCCACGCAGGGCAAGGGCCTGATGCCCGATGGCACCACGCGCTTTTCCTACAAGGGCCAGCCGATCTTCCACTACATGGGCTGCTCCACCTTCTCCAACTTCACCGTGCTGCCGGAAATCGCCGTGGCGAAGATCCGCGAGGACGCGCCGTTCCAGTCCGCCTGCTACATCGGCTGCGGCGTGACCACGGGCGTGGGCGCGGTGACCAACACCGCCAAGGTGCAGGTGGGCGATAACGTGGTGGTCTTCGGCCTCGGCGGCATCGGCCTCAACGTGATCCAGGGCGCGCGGCTGGCCGGCGCGAACAAGATCATCGGCGTGGACATCAACCCCGATCGCGAGGAATGGGGCCGCAAGTTCGGCATGACCGATTTCCTCAACACCCGCGGGATGAGCCGCGAGGACATCGTCGCCACCATCGTGCAGATGACCGACGGCGGCGCGGATTACACCTTCGATGCCACCGGCAACACCGAAGTGATGCGCACCGCGCTGGAAGCCTGCCACCGCGGCTGGGGCACCAGCATCATCATCGGCGTGGCCGAGGCGGGCAAGGAAATCAGCACCCGGCCGTTCCAGCTGGTCACCGGGCGCAACTGGCGCGGTACGGCCTTCGGCGGCGCCAAGGGCCGGACCGACGTGCCCAAGATCGTGGACATGTACATGACCGGCAAGATCCAGATCGATCCCATGATCACCCACGTCATGGGGCTGGAGGAGATCAACACCGCTTTCGACCTGATGCACGAAGGCAAGTCCATCCGCAGCGTGGTGGTCTTCTGATCCCTTGATCCGGGGCCGGCTTCCGCATCCTGGCGGGGCCGGTCCTCCGGCATGGCCGAATGGCTGCATTGCTGCGAACCCGGCTTCGCTGGCATGCCGGTTCGCGTGTTTCATCATTTCACAAGGCTGAATTTTTCAGCTATGTGATATTTCAAGGCTGCGAAGCCGGGCGGATTCGTGCTGCGGATTCGGCGCCCGGATTCGCAAATGGAGAGAGGACCCCAGCCATGTTCAATCACATCTTCGTGGGCACCAACGATATCGACGCGAGCCGCAAGTTCTACGATGCGACCATGGGCGCGCTGGGCCACCACGGCCACCCGCTGCCGCACGGCACCGTCTATCCCAGCGAAGGCGGCAGCTTCATCGTGGCCAAGCCGGCTGACGGCGAAGGCGCCACCTGCATGAACGGCTTCACCCTGGGCTTCAAGGCGGCCAGCTATGACCAGGTCGATGCCTGGCACGCCGCCGGTCTGGCCGCTGGCGGCACCGATGCCGGCGCACCGGGCTTCCGCGCCAACAGCCCCGGCAACATGTACGGCGCGTACCTGCGCGATCCGGACGGCCACAAGATCTGCGTCTTCACCGCCAACGTCGGCGACCGGTAAGGAGCGCAAGCGTCATGTACAGCCACAACATGGTCGGCACCAACGACCTCGCGGCCTCCAAGCGTTTCTATGACGCGGTGTTTGCCGCCGTCGGGGGGCCGGAAGGCCTGCTGGACGAAGCCAAGGGCCGCGTGACTTATGTCTATCGCGACAACTTCTTCATCGTGACCAAGCCGATCAACGGCGAACCGGCGACGGTGGCCAATGGCAATACCATCGGCTTCACGATCGACACGCCGGAACAGATCCACGCCTGGCACGATGCGGGTGTGGCTGCCGGCGGTACCACGTGCGAAGACCCGCCCGGCCCGCGCCCGTTTGGCGAAGCGACGCTGTACCTGGCTTACCTGCGCGATCCCACCGGCCACAAGTTGTGCGCCCTGAAGTGGATGTAAGGAAGTCCCGCGCGTGAGCCTGGAAACAATCAGCACCAATCGCAGCCACGGCGGCACGCAGGGCGTCTACACGCACCAGTCTGCCGCCACTGGCACGCCAATGACCTTCAGCGTCTTCGTGCCCGACCACCAGCCGGGCGCGAAGCTGCCGGTGCTGTTCTACCTTTCCGGTCTCACCTGCACCCATGCCAACGTCACCGAAAAGGGCGAATACCGCGCCGCCTGTGCCGAGGCCGGGATCATCTTCGTCTGCCCGGACACGTCTCCGCGCGGCGATGACGTGCCGGACGATGAAGGTTACGACTTCGGCAAGGGCGCGGGCTTCTACGTCAAAGCGACGCAGGCGCCCTGGTCCACCCACTTCCACATGCGCGCTTACGTGGAGGAGGAACTGCCGCAGGTGATCGCGGCGAATTTCCCGGTGGACATGGACCGGCAGGGCATCACCGGCCATTCGATGGGCGGCCACGGAGCGCTGACCATTGCCCTGCGCAATCCTGCCCGCTTCCGCTCCGTCTCCGCCTTTGCCCCGATCGTCAGCCCGCTGAACTGCCCGTGGGGCGAAAAGGCGCTGACCGGATATGTAGGCGCGGACAAGACCGCCTGGCGCGAATACGATGCCTGCGCGCTGATCGACGATGGCGCCCGCCTGCCGGACCTGCTGGTGGACCAGGGCGAGGCGGACAATTTCCTGGCCGAGCAGCTCAAGACCCACCTGCTGGCCGAAGCGGTGGCCCGCGCCGGGATGCAGGCGACCATCCGCATGCAGCCGGGTTACGACCATTCCTATTACTTCATCTCCACCTTCATGGCCGAGCACATCGCCTGGCACGCAAGGAAACTATACGCATGAGTGACAAGACCACGCGGATCGGTGAGATCATTGCCGACCATTCGGGGCGCGAGGGCCCGCTGCTGCCGATCCTGCACGATGTGCAGCACGCCTTCGGTTGCGTGGATGCCGAGGCGGAGGCGATCATTGCCAAGGCGCTCAACCTCACGCGCGCAGAAGTGCACGGCGTGGTCAGCTTCTACCATGACTTCAAGCCCGCCGCCGATCCGCGCCCCGTGGTGCAGGTGTGCCGCGCCGAGGCGTGCAAGGCGCGCGGCGTGGAAGGCCTGATGGCCCAGGCCGCCGCCGCCGCGGGGGACCGGGTGAAGATCGAAACCGTCTACTGCCTGGGCCTGTGCGCCACCGGCCCCAACGCCCGCACGGGTGACCGCCTCCATTCGCGCCTTGATGCGCAGGGCCTCACCAAGATCATCGAGAACGCATGATGCTCATCAAGATTTCCGACGACGCCCTCGCCCGGGCCCTTGGCGCAGACGAGCTGGCCGCCGCTTTCGAAAAGCTGGGCCACGAGGTCCATCGCACATCCTCCTGGGGCATGCAGTGGCTCGAACCGCTGGTGGAAATTGACGGGAAGGGTTTTGGCCCGGCCACGCTGGACGATGTCGACGCCATCCTAGCCGGCACTTCGCCCAAGGCCATCGGCGTGATCGAACAGCACCCCTTCATTGCCGGGCAGACCCGCCTGACCTTTGCCCGCGCCGGCAAGACCCGGCCGGTCAGCCTGGAAGACTATCACGCCACCGGCGGCTGGCAGGGCCTGATGCGCGCCCGCCAGATCGGGCCGGAACAGATCATCGCCGAAGTGCTGGAAAGCGGCCTGCGTGGCCGTGGCGGCGCGGGCTTCCCCACCGGCATCAAGTGGAAGACGGTGGCCGGCGCCAGGGCTGACCAGAAGTACATCGTGTGCAACGCCGATGAAGGCGACAGCGCCACCTTTGCCGATCGCATGGCGATGGAAGGCGATCCGTTTGCCCTGATCGAAGGCATGGCCATTGCCGGGGAAGCCGTTGGTGCGACCCAGGGCTATATCTACGTCCGCAGCGAATACCCGGACGCGATCGCCAAGCTGAATGCGGCGCTGGCGCTGTGCGCGGACATCATCGCCCCCTTCAAGTGCGAAGTGCGCGTGGGCGCGGGCGCCTATGTCTGCGGTGAGGAAACCTCGCTGCTCAACAGCCTGGAAGGCAAGCGCGGCGAAGTGCGCGCCAAGCCGCCGCTGCCCGCGCTGGAAGGCTTCATGGGCCGCCCCACCGTGGTCAACAACGTGCTCTCGCTCGCCGCTGTCCCGCACATCCTGATGGAAGGCGGCGCGGCGCTTTATGCGGAAAAGGGCATGGGCCGCTCCAAGGGTACCATGCCGATCCAGCTGGCCGGCAACATCAAGCACGGGGGCCTGTACGAAGTGGCCTTCGGCATCACCCTGCGCGAACTGATCCATGATGTGGGCGGCGGCACCGCATCGGGCCGTCCGGTCAAGGCGGTGCAGGTTGGCGGGCCGCTGGGCGCCTACCTCCACCCTGACCAGTTCGACATCGTGTTCGATTACGAAGCCTACACCGCGGCTGACGCGCTGATCGGCCACGGCGGCATCACCGTGTTCGACGATACGGCGGACATGGGCGGCATGGCCCGCTTCGCCATGGAATTCTGCGCGGCGGAAAGCTGCGGCAAGTGCACGCCCTGCCGCATCGGCTCCACCCGCGGGGTCGAACTGATCGACCGCATCCGTGCAGGTGGCCGCCAGCGCGATGTGATCGAACTTGCCCCGCAGATGCAGAACACCGTCAAGGACCGTGGTCGCAGCGTGGCCGAGGAAGTCACCCTGCTGGAAGACCTGTGCGAGACGATGAAGTTCGGCTCGCTCTGCGCCCTTGGCGGCTTCACCCCCTACCCGGTGATGAGCGCGCTGAAGCACTGGCCGGAAGACTTCTCGCCTGAAGCCAGGGCCGCGCTCGAGGCTGCGGAGTAATGATCCTGGGCGCGGTCCTGGCAGGCGGAATGTCCACCCGGTTCGGCAGCGACAAGGCGCTGGCCGAGCTTGGCGGCGTGAGCCTGCTGGAACGCGCCGTGGCATCGCTGGCCGCGCTGTGCGACGCGGTGGTGATCGCCGGGCGGGACAGCCCGCTGGCGACATCCATCCCCGATTGGCCACGCCCCGGCATGGGCCCGCTGGGTGGCATCGCTGCCGCGCTGCGCCATGCCGGTGCCAACGGTTTCGACAGCGTGCTGACCTGCGGCGTGGATTGCGGCGGCCTGCCCGGCGGCCTGCTGGAAGACTTGTCACCGCCTTCAGCCCATCTTGAAAATCAGCCCGTAATCGGGCATTGGAAAAGCAATACCGCTGAAGCGGCAATGGCCATCCTCCAGAGTGAAGGACGCCATTCCATGCTGGCTTTCGCGCAGTCCGTCGGATCACGGGCCGTGGCCAGCACCCTTGCACCTGCCAACATCAATAGTCCGGCTGATCTTGCCGCACTGGAGCAAAAGTAATGGGATACGAACGCCAGAAGGATTTCGGCACGCCTGAGAGCCGGTCGAGCGAAATGGTCACGCTCACCATCGACGGCCGCGATGTCACCGTGCCGGCCGGCACCAGCGTGATGCGCGCTGCGGCGGAAGCTGGCGGCGATATCCCCAAGCTGTGCGCCACCGATAACGTCAAGGCTTTCGGTTCGTGCCGTCTGTGCCTGGTCGAAGTGGAAGGCATGCGCGGCACCCCCGCCAGCTGCACCACGCCGGTGATGCCGGGCATGAAGGTGAAGACCCAGACCCCGAAGCTGGAACGCTTACGCAAGGGGGTGATGGAACTGTACATCTCCGACCACCCGCTGGACTGCCTCACCTGCTCCGCCAACAACGATTGCGAACTGCAGGACCAGGCCGCCAACGTGGGCCTGCGCGACGTGCGCTTCGGCTATGAAGGCGCCAACCACCTCGGCAAGACCAAGGACGAATCGAACCCCTATTTCGCGTTCGACAGCTCCAAGTGCATCGTGTGCAGCCGCTGCGTGCGCGCGTGTGACGAAGTGCAGGGCACGTTCGCCCTCACCGTGGACGGGCGCGGCTTTGCCAGCGTGATTTCCGCCGGGCAGAAGGAAGACAACTTCCTCGGCTCCGAATGCGTCAGCTGCGGTGCCTGCGTGCAGGCCTGCCCGACTTCCGCGCTGATGGAAAAGTCCGTCACCGAAATCGGCAAGCCGGAACGTGCCGTCATCACCACCTGCGCCTACTGCGGCGTGGGCTGCACCTTCCGCGCGGAAATGCGCGGCGAACAGCTGGTGCGCATGGTCCCCAACAAGGACGGCAAGGCCAACCACGGCCATTCCTGCGTCAAGGGCCGCTTCGCCTGGGGCTATGCCAACCACGCGGACCGCATCACCAAGCCGATGATCCGCGAGACGATCGACCAGCCGTGGCGCGAAGTCAGCTGGGAAGAAGCGATCGGCTTTGCCGCCGGCAAGATCCAGAAGATCAAGGCCGAACACGGGCCCCGCGCCCTGGGCGGCATCACCTCCAGCCGCTGCACCAACGAGGAAACCTTCCTCGTCCAGAAGCTGATCCGCGCCGGCTTTGGCGCCAACAACGTCGATACCTGCGCCCGCGTGTGCCACAGCCCCACCGGCTTCGGCCTGTCCAACGCCTTCGGCACCAGCGCCGGCACGCAGGACTTTGACAGCGTCGAAGAGGTTGACGTTTTCATCCTCATCGGCGCCAATCCGACCGATGCCCACCCGGTTTTCGGCAGCCGCATCAAGCAGCGCCTGCGCCAGGGTGCGAAGATGATCGTGATCGATCCGCGCAAGATCGACCTGGTGAAGAGCGCGCACATCGAGGCCGAGCATCACCTGCCGCTGCAGCCGGGCACCAACGTGGCCGTGCTTACCAGCCTGGCCCACGTGATTGTGACCGAGGGCCTGGCCAACGAGAAGTTCATCCGCGAGCGGTGCGACTGGGACGAATACCAGGATTGGGCGCGCTTCGTTTCCGACGAACGGCACAGCCCGGAATTCCTCGAAGCCGTGACCAAGGTGCCCGCGCAGACCGTGCGCGAAGCCGCGCGCCTCTACGCCACCGGCGGCAACGGCGCGATCTATTACGGCCTGGGCGTGACCGAGCACTCGCAGGGCTCTTCCACCGTGATGGCGATTGCCAACCTTGCCATGTGCACCGGCAACATCGGCCGGCGCGGCGTGGGCGTGAACCCGCTGCGCGGCCAGAACAACGTGCAGGGCGCCTGCGACATGGGCAGCTTCCCGCATGAACTGTCTGGCTATCGCCACATCTCCAACGCCGATGCCCGCGCACTGTTCGAAGCCGACTGGGGCGTGAAGCTGGATCCGGAACCCGGCCTGCGCATCCCCAACATGCTGGATGCCGCGCTCGATGGGTCTTTCCGCGCCATCTACATCCAGGGCGAGGATATCCTGCAGTCCGATCCGGACACGCACCACGTGGCCGCAGGCCTCGCGGCGATGGAATGCGTCATCGTGCATGACCTGTTCCTCAACGAAACGGCCAATTACGCGCACGTCTTCCTGCCCGGCTCCACCTTCCTGGAAAAGGACGGCACCTTCACCAACGCCGAACGCCGCATCCAGCCGGTGCAGAAGGTGATGGAACCGGCCAACGGCTATGAAGACTGGCAGGTCACGCAGATGCTGGCCAATGCCATCGGCTGCGACTGGAACTACACCCACGCCAGCCAGATCCTGGCCGAGATCGCCCGCCTCACCCCCACGTTCTCCGGCGTCACCTGGGAACGCGTGGTCAGCGGCGAGCCGTTGCAGTGGCCGGTGAACGAGAAGGCGCCGCAGGGCAGCCCGATCATGCACGTGGACGGTTTCGTGCGCGGCAAGGGCAAGTTCATGGTCACCGAATACGTGCCGACCGATGAACGCACCGGCCCGCGCTTCCCGCTGCTGCTCACCACCGGGCGCATCCTTTCCCAGTACAACGTGGGCGCGCAGACGCGGCGCACCGGCAACCAGGTGTGGCATGCGGAGGACATCCTGGAGATGCATCCGACCGATGCCGAAAACCGCGGCCTGAAGACGGGCGATTTCGCCCGCCTCGCCAGCCGTTCGGGCGAAACCACCCTGCGCGTGCTGGTGACCGAGAAGGTGGCACCCGGCGTGGTCTACACCACGTTCCACCACCCCAGCACGCAGGCCAACGTCGTCACCACCGACAATTCAGACTGGGCCACCAATTGCCCCGAATACAAGGTGACCGCGGTGCAGGTGACGCCAAGCAACGGCCCCAGCGAATGGCAGACCGAATATGCGGACCTGACCGCCATGGCCCGCCGGATCGAAGCGATGGAGCCCGCTGAATAATGGACGTTGCAAAGCTTTCCCGCATGGCCAACCAGATTGCCCAGGCCTTCGCCGCCAATGGCGAGGAAATGGCCGTGGCCGCCACGGCGGAGCATATCTGGAAGTTCTGGGACCCGCGCATGAAGGCGGCAATCTATGCCGATGACCTGGGCGACCTGTCGCCCATCGCCAAGGCCGCGATCCTGAAGCTGAAGGCAGAGGCTGCGGCGGCCTGAGGAGGCAACCGGAATGACCGGCCCGGTACAACATGGCAGGGACGGGGGCACCACCCCCGTCTCGCGCCAGTGGGTGGCCGAAGTGCCGGTGGCGCTGGAATTCAACGGCCTGGCCTACGCCGTGATGATGGCGACCCCGACCGATCTAAAAGACTTCGCGCTGGGCTTTGCCCTGAACGAAGGCCTTGCCGCCACACCCGCCGACTGCACCGATATTGCCGTGGCGGAGGTGGAAAACGGCTGGATCGTGCGCGCCGCCCTTACCGGCCTGGGCATCGACAAGCTGACCGACCGCGTGCGCGCCCGCGTGGCGGAAAGTTCATGCGGCCTGTGCGGCATCGAGAACCTGGAGGCCGTCGCCCGCCCCTTGCCGCAGGTTGCCGCGCATGAAGCGATTGCGCCCGCGGCGATCTTCTCCGCGCTCAGCCAATTGTGCGTTCACCAGCCCCTCACCCGCGCCACCGGCGCCGCCCACGCTGCCGCCTGGGTGGACAGCAACGGCCGCATCGTCATCGCGCGCGAGGACGTGGGCCGCCACAACGCGATGGACAAGCTGGTGGGGGCGATGGCAGCACAGGGCCTGCCGCTGGCGGGGGGCTTCATCCTGTCTACCGCGCGCTGTTCATACGAGATTGTCGAGAAAGCCGTGCGCGCCGGGGCGACCACGCTGGTTACCGTCTCGCTGCCCACCAGCATGGCAGTCGCGCGGGCCAAGGCGGCGGGCCTTTCCCTGTGGTGCCTGGCGCGGGACGACAGCGTGATCTGCGTCAGCGGTTGCTGAACCCTTCCAGCGCCTTGCCTGCCCACGGCAGGATTTCCTTGCGGGCGATCTTCCACTTACCGTTTTCTTTCGCCACCACGTCCTTCACGTGGCCGCACCATGTCACCACCGGCGGCTCGCCCAGGGTAAAGTGCGTGGACATGGCGTAGCTCAGCACTTCCCACGTGCCATCTCCCAGATCATTGAATATGAAGTTGGAATAGCGGTGCTGGTGGCCGGGAAAGTCCGCCCGGTCGTGGAACTTCAGCACCAGGGTGCGGATTTCCTCACGCCCCTTGCAGATTTCCAGCCCGCGCGCCTCGCTCACCTCCACCGCCTCGCCATCGGTGGTGTAGCAATCGAGGTAGCCTTCGGTGTCCCCGGTATCGAGCGCGCGATAATAGCGGGCAAACAGTTCGAGAATCGCCAGTTCGTCGGCGGGATCGGGGCGGGCCATATGCAGTCTCTCCTTCAGGCTATGGCGGCGCGGCGCGCCAGGATGCGGGGGGCGGTTTCGCGCAGGGCCAGCGCCGCCGTGCCGCCGAGGATGGCGAGCGCCACCAGCAGCCAGCACACCGCCTGCAATCCGTAAATGTCGGACAGGCCGCCGGCCAGGCTGGGAGCGATCACGCCGCCAAGGATCTCGCCAAGGCCCATGATGAGGCCCATCGCCGTGGCGGCCCTCGCGGGGCTGACGCTTTCCACCGGCACGGTGGCCATGAACATCGGGAAGGTGCCGTTGAACATCCAGCCAACGAAAAAGATCACGGCCAGCACAGCGGCAGAGCCATCGAACCACAGCGCGGCCAACGGCAGGATCACCCCGCCAAAAGTGAAGCCCGCCATTACCGGGCGGCGTCCCCAGCGATCGGCAAACCACGGGATCAGGAAGCTGCACACCGCGCTGGACACGCCCAGCGCCGCCATCAGCCATGCGGCGGTATCGTCATCAAACCCGCGCATCTGGACGAGGACCAGCGGCATGAAGGCCCAGGTGACGACAAGGTAGGCCACCAACACCACCGCCATGAAGCTGCACACGATGACGTTGCGCTCCCCCACCACCTGCATGATCGGCGCCCGGTCCCCCGCCACGCGCGGCGGAGCAGGCGGCACGTCCCGCTCGATCACGAACAGCCACACCAGCAGTGCGGAGATGAGGCCGGGCACGGCGGCGATGAAGAAGGCATCGCGCCAGCCATATGCGAGCGCAATCGGCACCAACACCAGCGGTGCGAGGGAGGAACCGAGCAGGCTGGAGCCGAGGTTCTGCGTCACCCCCATCGCCAGCGCGCGGTGCTTGGGGTCCACCTCTGCCGCCACCATCGCGTGGCTCAATGGCATCACGCCGCCTTCCGAAAGCCCCATCACCAGCCGCGCGGCCAGCAGCATCAGGAAGCCCGTGGCGAGGCCCGAGGTGACCGAGCACAGCGCGAACAGCACGGTGGAAATGACGATGATGATCTTGCGCCGCCGCAGCTTGTCCGACAGCCAGCCGACAAAGATCGCCGCAATCGCCCAGGTGAGCGAGAGCGCCGAGCCCAGCATTCCAACCTGGGTATAGCTCAGCCCCAGGTCCGGCTGGATATAGGGCATCAGGAAGTTGAGCGCGTTGCGATCGAAAAACAGGATGCCGAAATTGAGGCACAGCAAGGTGACGAGCAGCACCTGATAGCGCCCTGACGATTGTCCCGCCTGCATGGCCCCTCCCCACCCTTTGCGCCTGCCTTTCATGGCAGGTCGGTTTGTGGTCTTCCCACGAACTGTGCGGCTTGGGAAGTGGTAAGGCCCGCGTTCAGCGGCTGAGGCGGAAGACCGCGTGTTCCGCCCGCCAGTTGGCGTTGAAGGCGCCGATCTCGCGCCCGGCGGCAAAGAACCAGCTGCCTTCAACCGTCACGCCCTTGGCTGCCAGCAGGGCGCGGAAATCCTCGATCGTCAGGTGGTGGATATTCTCGGTTTCGTACCAGCTGACCGGCAGGTGCCGCGTCACCGGCATGCGACCGTGAACGAGCAGCGACAGGCGCATTTTCCAGTAAGCGAAATTGGGGAAGCTGACGAAGGCCGTGCGGCCGATACGCAGCAACTGGTCCAGCATGAAGTCGGGCCGCTGGGCAGTCTGCAACGTCTGGCTCAGGATCGCCACGTCGTAGGCGGCGTCCGGATAATCGGCCAGGTCCCGGTCGGCATCGCCCTGCACCACGGACAGCCCGCGCGAAACGCAGCGTTCCACCTGTTCGGGATCGATCTCCATGCCGCGCACGTCCACACCGCGGGTGGAGCGCAGCACGTCCATCAGTTCCCCCTCGCCGCAGCCCACGTCCAGCACGCGCACGCCGGGCGGGACGAGGCTGGCGATCTTGGCGAGATCAGGCCGCAAGCTCATTCCACGAACCCCTTCACCACCCGGTCCAGGGCCGGACAATCAAGCAGGAAGCTGTCATGCCCGAAGGGGGCCGAAAGTTCCACGAAGCTGACCGGCGCGGCGACCGCGTTGAGCGCGTGGACAATGGCCCGGCTTTCCGCAGTGGGATAGAGCCAGTCGGTATCGAAGCTGATGATGCAGAAGCGCGTGTCGCGCGCATTGGCGAAGGCATTGGCCAGCAGGCCGCCATGTTCCTCCGCCAGGTCGAAGTAATCCATCGCCCGCGTGATGTAGAGGTAGGAGTTGGCGTCGAACCGGTTGGTGAAGGCCAGGCCCTGATACCGGAGATAGCTTTCCACCTGGAAATCGGCATCGAAACCGAAGCTCTTGGCCTCCCGGTCCTGCAGGCGGCGGCCGAACTTTTCGGTCAGCCCGGCTTCGGACAGGTAAGTGATGTGCGCGGCCATGCGCGCAACGGAGAGGCCCTTCTCCGGGCCCTTTCCGCCTGCGTAATAATCGCCGCCAGCCCAGTCCGGATCGGCCATGATCGCCTGCCGCCCCACTTCGTGAAAGGCGATGTTCTGGGCCGAATGGCGCGCCGTGGTGGCGATGGCCAGAACCCGCTGCGCCCGCCCTGGCCAGTTGGCCGCGAAGGACAGGGCCAGCATCCCGCCCATCGATCCGCCGACAACCGCGTGCAGCGCGGGGATGCCCAGCTGGTCCAGCAGTGCCACCTGCGCGCGCACCATGTCGCGAATGGTGATGACGGGAAAGCGCATCGCCCACGGCTGGCCGTCCTCGGCAAGGTCCGCCGGGCCGGTGGAGCCCATGCAGCCGCCCACGATGTTGGCGCAGATCACGAAGTAACGGCTGGTATCGATCGGCAGGCCGGGGCCGACCATCCTGTCCCACCAGCCGGGCTTGCCGGTCAACGGATGGGGCTTGGCCACGAACTGGTCCCCCGTCAGCGCGTGGAAGATCAGGATGGCATTGGACTTGTCCGCCGCCAGATCGCCATAGGTTTCGTAAGCCAGCCGCACGCGCGGCAGCACCTTGCCGCTGTCCAGCGCCAGCGGGGCAGGCAGGTCGATGGTGTTGAGGTTTGTCGCAAGCGCCGTTGCCATGGTGCCACGCGACTTGGGGCCTTGCAGGGAACCTGTCAATCGCACCCTGTCAATTGGCGTGGCGGCGCGCTAAGGGCCGTGGCCGTGACTCAGGACGCGACAGACCAGCCCGCCGCCAGCAAGGCCCCGCAGATGAAGCCGTGGATCGCCGCGATCCACGCCTATGTCCCGGGCAAATCCAAGAGCGCGGACGGCAGACCGCTGGTCAAGCTGTCCGCCAACGAAAACCCCCTGGGCACCAGTCCCGCCGCCATGGCCGCGCGTGCCGCCGTGAACGATGCGGCGACCTATCCCGATCCAGACTCCGTGCGCCTGCGCACCGCACTGGGCGCGCTGCACGGCATCGATCCCGCGCGCATCGTCTGCGGCACGGGTTCTGACGAACTGCTCAACCTTGCCGCGCAGGCCTTTGCCGGGCCGGGGGACGAGGTGGCCTATGTCCGCTATGGCTTCTCGGTCTATGACATTGCCGCGCGCCGCTGCGGGGCAACGCCGGTGGTGGCGCCGGACAAGGACTTCGGCACCGATGTCGATGCCCTGCTGGCCTGCGTGACGCCTGTCACTCGCGTGGTGTTCCTCGCCAACCCCAACAACCCCACCGGCACCTTCCTGCCGCGTGCAGAACTGGCCCGCCTGCACGCCGGCCTGCCGGCAGACGTACTGCTGGTGGTGGACCGGGCCTATGCCGAATATGTCGCGCCGGAAGATGATGACGGCGCGCTGGCGCTGGCCGCCGCGCACGCCAACGTGCTGGTCACCCACACCTTCTCCAAGATCTACGGCCTTGCCGGGGAACGCGTGGGCTGGGGCACGGGCGCAGCCCACATCGTCGATGCGTTGAACCGCATCCGCGGGCCGTTCAACCTCACCACCGGGGCGCAGGCCGCGGCAGAGGCGGCGCTGGGCGACCAGGCCTTCGTTGCCGCCAGCCGCACCCACAATGCGGCGGAGCGCGCCCGCTTTGTCGCCGCGCTGGAAGCCCTGGACAATCACGGCATCCGCGTGGTGCCCAGCCAGGCCAATTTCGTGCTGGTGCTGTTCGAAGGCAAGCTGACGGCCGAGGCCACGCTGGATGCCATTGGCCGGGCCGGCTACGCCGTGCGTCACCTGCCGGGGCAGGGCCTGCCCCAGGCGCTGCGCATCACCATCGGCACTCCAGAGCAGATGGACACGATTGCCCAGGTCATCCGATCCATGGCAGAAACCACGCGATGAGCTTCCGTGAGATCGCCATCATCGGGCTGGGCCTGATCGGCGGGTCCATCGGCCTTGCAGTGCGCGAGGACCTGCCCGGCGTCACCACGCGCGGCTATGACGCCGATCCGGCAGTCCGCCGCCGCGCGCGCGAACGGGGCCTGGCCGATATCATCTGCGATGATCCGGGTGAGGCGGTGAAGGGCGCGGACCTGGTGATCCTTTGCGTCCCGGTGGGGGCGATGCTCGATGCCGCCGCCGCCATCGTGGCCGACCTTTCGCCCGATTGCGTGATCAGCGACGTGGGCAGTTCCAAGCGCACCATCACCGATACGCTGAAGGACGCGCTACCCGGTTTCGAGGTCATCCCGGCGCATCCGGTGGCCGGCACCGAACACTCCGGCCCCGATGCGGGCTTTTCCACCCTGTTCCACCAGCGCTGGTGCATCGTCACCCCGCCGGCCGATGCCGACCCTGCCAAGGTGGCGGCGCTGGTCGATTTCTGGGAATCCATCGGCGCGATGGTGGAAACGATGGACGCCGACCATCATGACCGGGTGCTGGCCGTGACCAGCCACATTCCTCACCTGATCGCCTATACCATCGTAGGCACGGCCAGCGACATGGAGACCGTCACCCGCAGCGAGGTGATCAAGTACTCCGCCGGCGGCTTCCGCGATTTCACCCGCATTGCCGCCAGCGATCCGACCATGTGGCGCGACGTGTTCCTGAACAACAAGGACGCGGTGCTCGACATGCTCGACACCTTCCTGACCGACCTTGCCATGATGCGCGAGGCGATCCGCGCGGGCGACGGGCAGATGATGTTCGATACCTTCAGCCGCACCCGCGCCATCCGCCGCTCCATCGTGGCGCTGGGCCAGGACGATGCCCGGCCCGATTTCGGGCGCAGCGATCACCGGTAAAACAGCGGTCCTGGAGGCCGGGATCAGGCGATGCGGTAAACGCCGAGCCGCACCTGCCGCCCCACCTTGCCCCCCGTGGCGACGAACAGTGACCGGGCAACCCAGGCGTAATCCGGGTGACCGCTGTCCAGCCGTATGGCGGTGCGCATGTAGTATTCGGCCGGATCCACCGCCTCGCCCGCGGCAATGCGCACCGTCACTTCGGCGCTGGCATGGCGGATGCCGCGGCTGATCACCTCGATCACCGCGCCGTCATGGGTGCGGATGGCGTAGCGGGCGTCCAGTTCTGCGATGCCGTCCCTGGTCACCGTCTGCCAATCGGCCCCGACATCCAGGATGGTGCCGTTGATCAGCGGCCCGCTGGCCGTGCCGCCCACGATGGGAATGATGCGCCGCGTACCCGGTCCGCATTCGCCCATCTCGTGCGGGCGGGACAGGTCCACTACCAGGTCGGTCGCATGTTCCAGCCGCAAGGTCATGCCGAAACCGCTTCCACCCGCGCGCCTTCCGGAATGGTGCGCGGCGCGCCGTTAAGCACATCGCGGGCGAAACCGGCGGCCTTCTGGTAGGCGAGCATGAAGGCGGCGCGCTCTTCCGCCGGGATCACGGCGTCGATATCGTCAAATTCGCCGCCGCAGCGCTCCTCCACCAGGCTCAGCAGCCCGAACGGCCCGGCCCCGCGATTGCGCAGGGCCACCGCGCCCACGCTTTGGCACGAATGGGCATCGTAGGCGGCCAGCGCGGCGGGCGTTACCCCGTGATCCAGCATCATCCGCCCGATCACCCGCGCATCGATGATCGCCTGCGAGGCGCCGTTGGACCCGGTGGGATACATCGGGTGCGCCGCATCGCCCAGCAGGGCCACCGGACCATCCACCCAGGTGGGTAGCGGGTCACGGTCGATCATCGGGTTTTCATAGGCCACTTCGGACCGGGCCAGCATGTCGGGCACGTCGAGCCAGTCGTAAACGAACCCGCTGAACTGGTCAGCGAACTCGCTGATCTCCACCGGGCGGAACCAGCCGGACTTCGACCAGTCATGCCCCGCCTCGTAAGTCTGCTCGGCAATCCAGTTGATATCGGCCAGGCCGTTCTGGTCCGGGTGCGAGATGGGGTAGAACACGATCCGGTGCCGGCTGGTGCCCAGGCCCACAAACGAGGACCCGGTGCGGATCGGCACGCCGCGCACGGTGCCGCGCCACATGATCGTGCCGCCCCAGTGGATCGGCGGCTGGCCGGGGTGCATCTGCGCGCGCACCGGAGAATGGATGCCTTCCGCCCCGAACAGCAGGCGGCCGCGTTCTTCGATCTGCTGGCCGTCACGCGTGGTAATCAGCGCGGTGACGCTGCCGTCGGCTTCCTTGCGATAGCCCGTGACCTGCTGGCCCAGCCTGACTGCATCGGGGCCAAGCCGTTCCACCACCTTGCGGTAGAGCATCAGGTGGAACTTGCCGCGGTGCACGGCATACTGGTGCCAGTTGTAGCCGGCCAGCTTGCCGCGCTTTTCGGAATAGATGTCACGCCCGTTGAGGCCCACCAGTGCCCATTCGCGCGCGGGCAGGCCCACCTGGTCCATCTCCTCCTCGCCGATGCCCAGCTCCTCCAGCTCGCGCACGGCGTTAGGCTGGATGTTGATGCCCACGCCCAGCGGCTGGAGCTGGCGCACGCTCTCGAACACAGTGCACGGCACGCCGATCTGGTGAAGGGTGAGCGCCAGGGTAAGGCCGGCAATCCCGCCCCCTGCGATCAGAACATTGTTGGGCTGCATAGGTGCGAGGCGACTCCTGCAAGGTCACGGGGTTGCAAGAACGCGCCCGAGCCCCCTTGATCCGGGTTGCCTAGCTGCGCGGCCGCCCGGTGACAATATCGGATCGTCCGGGGAGTGGTGATCGGTTTCGCCGGTGATTGCCCCCGCAAGGCGCCACCAGGCTCCATGATGTGGGAGCCTGCCGCGAAGCGAGCGAAGCTCAGTTAGCCGCCACGCGCTCCTGACCCTGCCTTGCCGCGTGGTCCCTTGCCGCCAGGAACCGCTCGGCATCCAGCGCGGCCATGCAGCCGGTTCCCGCCGCCGTCACCGCCTGGCGATAGGTGTGGTCCATCACGTCACCGCAGGCGAACACGCCGGGGATGGCGGTCTTGGGCGTGCCGGGTTCCACTACCAGGTAGCCCGACGCATCGGTTTCCAGCTTGCCCTTGAACAGTTCGGTCGCCGGCGCATGGCCGATGGCGACAAAGGCCCCGTCCACTTCCAGCGTGCTCGTCTCGCCGGTCACCGTGTCATTCAGTTCCAGGTGGCCCAGGGTGCCGTTTTCAGCGGCGACGAAGCGGACCACTTCCTTGTTCCACAGCACGTTGATGCGTTCGTTGGCGAACAGCCGGTCCTGCAGGATCTTTTCCGCCCGGAAGCTGTCGCGCCGGTGGATCACGGTGACGTCGGGCGAATGGTTGGTGAGGTAGAGCGCCTCCTCCACCGCGGTATTGCCGCCGCCGATCACCGCCACCTTCTTGCCGCGGTAGAAGAACCCGTCGCAGGTGGCGCAGGCCGAAACGCCCTTGCCGCCCAGCTCCATCTCGCCCGGAACGCCCAGCCACTTGGCCTGCGCGCCGGTGGCGATCACCAGCACGTCACCCACGTATTCATCGCCGCTGTCGCCCTTGGCGGTGAAGGGGGAGCCGTTGGCGAGATCGATCTCGGTAATGGTATCCCACATCATGCGGGTGCCCACGTGCTCTGCCTGCTTCTGCATCTGCTCCATCAGCCACGGGCCCTGGATCACATCGGCAAAGCCGGGGTAGTTCTCCACGTCGGTGGTGATGGTCAGCTGGCCGCCCGGCTGCAGGCCCTGCACCACGATCGGCTGCATCCCTGCCCGCGCGCCATAGATGGCGGCGGAAAGCCCGGCCGGGCCGGAACCGATGATGAGCATGCGGGTGGTGTGGGTGGTCATGGAATCGCTCTTGTCGCCAGAAGTCAGGCGCTGGAATTAGGCTGCGCGCGCGGGCAATTCAACCGCGGCCCCTGTGGACAGCACACGCGCTTTACTTGGGGGGCGGATGGGTTAGGTTTCCCGGCAGGAGAGAGGACCTGATCATGAAAGCACTGGCCGGCATTGCAGCGGCCTGCCTGCTGGGGGTGGCGCTTGGCCATGGCCCGGCGGCGGCGCAGATGAGCGAGGAAGACGTGGGCCGCCCGCCCGCGCCGCCCAGCGGCTGGCAGGCCCCGCGCACCCCGTGGGGCGATCCGGACATGCGCGGCACCTATCCGCTGGAAAGCATGGGCTCCACCCCGATGCAGCGCCCGGCACGTTTCGGCACGCGGCGGCTGCTGAGCGAGGAGGAATACACCGCCGCCTTCGAATCCGCCGAGGAACTGGCCGGCCTTGCCGAAGTGGAGAACGAGGCAGGGGTGCTGGGCAGCGGCAACTGGTTTGAACGCGGGGCACCGCTGCGCCAGACATCGCTGATCGTCGAACCCGCCGATGGCCGCGTGCCCGCCCTGACCCCGGCGGGCGAGGCCCTGCGGGAGCAGATGCGCGACAGCTGGAACACCGAGGTGTTCGAAGGCCCGCAGGACTTCAACAGCCTGGACCGCTGCCTCAGCCGGGGGATGCCCGCCAGCATGATCCCGTTCCCCTACAACAACGGCCTGCGCGTGTTCCAGGCGCCAGGGCTGGTGGTGCTGAACCTGGAGATGATCCACGAAACCCGCGTGATCCATCTGGACGAAGGCGCGGCCCCGCCTTCTGCCTTGCGCACCTATCTTGGCCATTCGCGCGGGCGCTGGGAAGGCAATACGCTGGTGGTGGAAACCACCCACTTCAACGGCCTTTCCCCCATGGTCATCGTCGGCCCCAGCAACGTGCCGATCCCCACCAGCGACCAGCTGCGCGTGCGCGAACACTTCACCCTGAGCGGGCCGGGGCAGGTCTATTACGAAGCGTGGGTGGAAGATCCCGTGGTGCTGACCGGCGGTTTCAAGCTGGGCTTCCCGTGGACGCGGGACGATGAATACCAGCCGTTCGAATATGCCTGCCACGAAGGCAACACCATCGTCCCCGCCTATGTCCGCGCCACGTCCCCACGCTTTGCCGATTGGCGGGTGGCCAACGGGGGCACGCGCGATCCCGCACCGGTGGAACGGCGCGGCAACTGACCGTAACGTCCGTTAGCGATTTGCGCTTGTCAAAACCCGCTCCGCTGGCCAGCATGGGCCGGTAGAGAGGTGGCCGGGCTACGGCTGCGGGGAGAGGGATTCCAATGACGGACACGGGGAACAGCCCGCGCCTTGACCGGCGCGGCTTCATCGGGGCATCGGCCCTTGGAACGGGCGCGGCGCTGGTCGGCACATTGGGCGTGAGTGCGCCCGCGCTGGCGCAGGAGGCCAACCCGGCCACCGGTGCGCCGCAGGTCGATTTCCCGGCCGATCCGCGCGCCTTTGGCGGCAGCGGCACCAACCGCACCGAGATGGACCTGCGCGATTGCGAGGTGGAGGGTGACTGGCCGCGTGACCTTGACGGCGCGTTCTACCGCGTGGGACCGGACCCGCAGTATCCCAAGCCGGAAGCTTACAAGGGTGACATTCCCTTCGATGGCGAAGGCCACGTATCGATGTTCCGCATCAAGGATGGCCACGTCGATTACCGCACCCGCTATCCCCGCAATGCCCGCTGGCTGGCACAGGCCGAAGCCCGGCGCAGCCTGTTCGGCATGTATCGCAACCCCGGCACGGACGATCCTTCCGTCGCTGGGCTGAACCGGGGCACGGCCAACACCCAGCTGTTCGTCCACCACGGCAAGCTGCTGGTGTTCAAGGAAGATAGCCCGCCGGTGGCGATGGACCCGCTGACGCTGGAGACGACCGATCCGGAATACACCTTCGGCGGGCGGATGCGGGGGCTCACGCACACCGCCCACCCCAAGATCGATCCCATGACCGGCGGCCTCATCAGCTTCGGCTACGAGGCGACCGGCTTCCTGTCGAAGGACATCGAGGTGTTCGAAACCGATGCCGCCGGGCAACTCACCTGGCAGGTGATGGTGGAGGCGCCCTACGCGGGCATGATGCATGACTTCTGCGTCACGCAGGATTACATCGTCCTCTATCTCACCAACATGGTGGCCGATGCGGAGCAGATCGCGGCCGGCGGCGTGCACTTCCGCTATGACAGCCGGATGCCGTGCTACATGGGGGTGCTGCGGCGCGGGGGTGACGGGCGCGACATCAAGTGGCTGACCGGCCCCAACCTGTTCTGCACCCATGTGATGGGCGGCTGGAACGAAGGCACGAAGATCACGGTGGACATGGACGGGGGTGAGGGCAACCAGTTCCCCTTCTTCCCCAGCAAGCACGAACCGTGGGATCCGGTGAAGGGAACCGGCTACATCCGTCGCTTCACCGTGGACATGGGCCAGCGCGGCGTTTCGACCTACCAGGCGGAAACCATCTACCCGCACATCACCGGCGTGCTGGCGCGGCAGGATGACCGGTTCCACACGCTGCCGTATCGCTGGGGCTTCCTGCAATCGGATGGCGGCTGGGCGATCATCGACCACCAGACGCAGACCACGAAGATGGCGAGCGTGCCGGGCACCAACCTGTCCGAAATGTGCTTCGTGCCGCGCCATCCCGGTGCTGCCGAAGGCGATGGCTACCTCATCGGCCTCGGCTCGGTGCAGGCGGAAGGCGGGCGCAGTGATCTGATCCTGTTCGATCTGGCGAATGTCGAGGCAGGGCCGCGCGCGCGGGTGAAGATGCCTTACCGCTGCGTGGGGCAGGTTCACGGCTTCTGGGCCGACGCATCGGCCATCGGGGCGGCCTGATGCTGCGCAGGGTTGCCATTGCCCTGGCCGCTTTCGCGGCGGTGGCCGGTTACGGCGGAGCGCTGGCCCAGAACTCCGAAGGCGTCGAACCCGGCCAGTGGCTGTCCACCGGGCGCACTTGGGACGAACAGCACTTTTCGCCCATGGACCAGATCAACGATGGCAACGTGGGCCAGCTGGGCCTCGCCTGGTATGCCGACCTTGCCACTGACCGGGGGCAGGAGGCGACGCCGCTGGTGGTGGGGCGCACGCTCTACAATATCGAACCGTGGAACATTACCACCGCCTATGACGCGGTGACCGGACGGCAATTGTGGCGCTACGATCCGCAGGTGCCGCTGCGTTATGGCCGGATGGCCTGCTGCGACATCGTGACGCGCGGACTGGCGGCGTGGCAGGACAAGGTGATCATCGCCACACTGGACGGGCGGCTGATCGCGCTGAACAAGGATACCGGGGCCGAGGTCTGGTCCACCCTTACGGTGGACAATTCGCGCAATTACACCATCACCGGCGCGCCGCGCGTCTATGCCACGGCGGGCGGGAAGGCGCTGGTGCTGATCGGCAATGGCGGCGCGGAAATGGGCGTGCGCGGCTATGTCACCGCCTATGATGCTGACACGGGAGCGCAGGTGTGGCGCTGGCATACCGTGCCCGGCAACCCGGCCGACGGGTTCGAGAACGAAGCCATGGCCCGCGCGGCCGAAACGTGGACCGGGCAATGGTGGCTAAGCGGCGGCGGCGGCACGGTGTGGGATTCGTTCGCCTTCGATCCGGCGCTCAATCTAATCTACATCGGCACCGGCAACGGATCGCCCTGGGCGCGCCACTGGCGCAGCCCCGGCGGCGGGGACAACCTCTACCTTGCCTCCATCGTGGCGCTGGATGCCACCACAGGGGAATACCGCTGGCACTACCAGACCGTGCCCGGCGAGGAGTGGGACTATACCGCCACGCAGCAGATGGTGCTGGCCGACCTCCAGATCGGCGGGCGCATGCGGCAGGTCATCATGCAGGCGCCCAAGAACGGGTTCTTCTACGTGCTGGACCGGGCCACCGGCGAACTGATCAGCGCGGAAGGCATCGTGCCGATGACCTGGGCCACCGGCATCGACATGGCGACCGGCCGCCCGATTGAAAACCCGGCGGCGCGTTATGGCGAAGTGCCGGTCATGGTCAGCCCGGCGGCGGGCGGGGCGCACAACTGGAACGCGATGGCCTTCTCCCCACGCACCGGCCTCGTCTATATCCCGGTGACGGAAACCTACATGGCCTATGCCCGCGCCGCCTCCTACGATCCGGCGCGTGGCGGCACTGGCATGGCCTTTGCCGGTGATGACGAGGTCCGCCGCAGAATCGCCGAATATGCCGATGCCAATTCCAAGGGCTGGCTGGCGGCCTGGGACCCGGTGACGCAGACCGAACGCTGGCGCATACCCTATGCCCAGAAAGGCAGCGGCGGGGTGCTGGCCACGGGGGGCAACCTGGTGTTCCAGGGCACCATCGGCACCACCTTTGCCGCCTATCGCGCCGATACGGGGGAGAAGGTGTGGGAGATGCCGGTGCAGAACGTGCCCATCGCCGCGCCGATCACCTACATGGTGGACGGGGTGCAGTACGTGGCCGTCAACGCCGGCTGGGGCGGGGGCCTTGCCCATGTGGAGCGGGCCAATTTCGATGCGCTGCGCCTGGGCCGACCGCGCCTGCTGGTGTTCCGCCTTGGCGGCACCGCGCAGCTGCCGCCGATGCCGGCCGAGAGCCTGGTCGTGCCTGAACTGTCCCCGCCGCCCCCGCTCACCGCATCGGCGGACGTGGTGGCGCGTGGCGAGGGGCTGTTCGGCGCCAACTGCGCCATCTGCCACGGTAACGCGGCGCGCGGCGGGGTGAAGGACCTGCGCCATATGTCGCCCGCCACGCATGCCGCCTTTGCCGATATCGTCCTGCGCGGATCGCGGGCTGCCAACGGCATGGCCAGCTTCGGCGATGTGCTTTCGGCTGACGAGGCCGAAGCCATCCACCATTACCTGATCGCCCGCGCCAACCAGGACTGGGCTGACTGAGAGCAAGGAAAGAGGATCACATGACTGCAATCAGGAAGGGCCTTCTCGCCCTTGCCGCATCGGCGCTGGCCCCGGCCGCCGCTCCCGCTGCCGCGCAGGACGCGGCCTCTCACACGGCCCCCGCCTATGGCGCCAGCTATGCGGCGGACCGGGCCGAGATCGAGGACCTGATGGCGCGCTACATGTTCGCCATCGATTACTTCGATTGGGATGCCTACGTCGCCACCTTCGCGCCTGATGGCGAGCTGACCTTTGCCGCCGGCACCACGCGCGGGCGCGAGGCCATCCGCCAGACGGTGATGGATTTCAGCCAGAACATCGGCCGCTTTTACCACACGGCGGACGGGCAGCCGGCCAAGCTGCGCCACGTGCTGCTCAATTCCGCCATCCGGGTGGAGGGAGACCGGGCCTGGGGCACCACCTTGTGGGTGGAAATGGCCAACCACGGCCCGAATGACGAGATGAAGATGGGCACCTACGGCATTTACGAGGACGAGTTCGTCCGCCTGGATGGCCGCTGGCTGATCCAGCGCCGCAACGTGCTGAACGAATTCATCCGCGGCCGTAATTCCGGCCCCGGCAACCCCGTGGCGGAGATGGACGCGGCGGCAGCGGCCCATGCGGCTGGCGGGCAGTAACGAGGAGAGGGGAGGCTGGTGCCGGAGGTCAGGATCGAACTGACGACCTACCGCTTACAAGGCGGTTGCTCTACCACTGAGCTACACCGGCAACCGCGCCTCCCTTAAGCCCCTCGCCTGCCAGCGGCAAGGGTGGCTTAGATGTAGTGCGATACCGCCGCGATGATCACGGCGGCAGGCACCAGCAACGCCTGCGCCAGCAGCGTTCCCGCCAGGCGGCTCAATGAAATCCACACCATCGTGCGGCGGAACACCGCCTCGCTGGTGGTGCCGTCCATCACATCGTCGGTCATGGCGGAAATCTGCGGGTCGATCAGCGCGAACAGCAGGATGGTGGCAACCCCGTTGATGATGGCAGACAGCTGCGAGGCGGTGACGCGGAATTCCGGGTTCAGGTATCCGGCATAGAGCGAGGCGAGCACACCCACCGTCAGCAACGCCTGCGCCAGGCAGTTGGCCAGCAGTACCCCCCAGCTCACCCCCCTGGGCTTGGCGAGCGACCTGACCACGTCCGCCGATGGCATCGAGATCGAATCGCGGATCGTGCGCATGCCCGCCGGGGTGGCGCTGCGCAGCAGCAGCCGGGTGGTGGAGCGGTTGGCCTGGAAATAGGTGATCGCGCGGGCGAACAGCCGCTGGCCGGTGGGCACCAGCACGATGCCCACCGCCACGGCCAGCGCGGCCGCCAGCAGGACGATGCGCAGATCCCACAGCAGCGCATCCCCGCCATCGCCCGATGCAAGCGCCACCTCGATCCGCTTGGCGATGAACGGGGCGAGGAAGCCGTTGGCCGTGCGCGAAACCAGCACCAGCACGTTGAACAGCGCAAAGCTGAGGGCGATGCGTCGCGTCCTGACGCCGGCAATGCGCGCGGCATAGGCCAGCGCGCCGATGAGGTTGATGATCCCGGTCAGCAGGCAGATGGCAATCAACTGGCTGTCCACGTGCCTGCTCCCGGTGTTTCAATTGCGCCCATTCGGAAGGTCGGCCCGATAAGGTCGGCCCTAGAAGATCGGCCAGGCGTTGTAGATCGAATAGACGCTGGTGGCGATGAGCACCACCGAAACGGCGAACAGCAGCGTTTGCGGCTTGATCCGCTTGGCGAACATCGCCCCAAAGGGTGCCGCAACCACGCCGCCGATGATCAGGCCCACCGTGGCAACGGTAAACGCCGCCAGCCCGATGGTGGCAATGAAAGCGGCGGAGATCGACGTGGTAATGAGGAATTCGGCGGAATTCACGGTGCCGATCGTCTTGCGCGGATCGCTGCCCTGCACCAGCAGGTTGCTGGTCACCACCGGCCCCCAGCCCCCACCGCCGGCGGCGTCGAGGAAGCCGCCCACGGCGGCCAGCGGGGCAGTGTATTGCGGATCCTTCACATGGGGTTCCGAATGGCGGATCGCCTTGACCAGCAGGTAGAAGCCGATGCCCGTGAGGTACATCATCACGAACGGGCGGGCGACCGACGCATCGATATTGGACAGCAGGTAGGCCCCCGTCACCCCGCCCAGGATGCCGAAGGGCACCAGCCGCTTGAACAGGCCCCAGTCGATGTTCCGGTGGACGATATGGCTGACGCCCGACGCGCCCGTGGTGAACATTTCCACCACGTGCACGCTGGCCGATGCCGCCGCCGGGGGAACCCCCAGCACGCTGACCAGCAGCGTCTGGGAAATTACCCCGAAAGCCATCCCCAGGGCACCATCTATGACCTGGGCCGCAAAGCCCACCGCGATAAACGGCAGGATGTGATAGATGGTAATCTCGGATAGCTCGAACATGAGGTTGTCCTCTTTGTCATTGCGGCCGTGTGAGCCGCAGTCGTGAGATCAGAAGTTGTGGGCAAGAGTAAGGCCGTAGGTGCGCGGGTCGCCCGGCTGCCCCGCAATCAGGCCGGTGCTACCCGGCGCCACCGACAGCAGTTCGAAGAAGTTTTCATCGAAGGCGTTGCGCACCCAGGCGAACAGGTTGAGCCCGTCATCGGTGCGGAAGCCGAGGCGGAAGTTGGCCAGCGAATAGCCATCGATCCAGGTGTAGGCCGAAGGCGAGGGGTTGGACGAGAAGCGCGACCGGTAATTGCCGTCAAAGCCCAGATAGACTTCGCCTTCCTGGCCCAGCAAGGTGGCCGGGGCATTGGCTTCCGCGCCGTAGGACAGGCTCCACTTCGACACGCCGGCAATCCGCTGGCCGGAAATGTCGCAACTGGCCGGGCTGTTGCCCGGCGTGCCAGGTGCCGCGATCACCGCGCCGCTGCCACCGCCTGACAGTTCCGGCGGGCACGGTGCGCCGGTGAAGGCCACGTACTTGGCATCGGTATAGGCCGCGTTGACATAGGCGCGGAAGCGGTCGCTCGGTTGAAGGTTGATGTCCGCCTCGAACCCCTGCGTGCGCACCTTCTCCGCATTGGCCAGGTATCCGCGCGTGGTGCTAACCTGCCCGGCGTTCACCAGCGCCTGGTAATCGCCGATGTCGGTGCGGAAAGCGGCAATGTTGAACACGCCCAGGCGGCCCGGCAGGTCCGTCTTGATGCCCGCTTCGTAGTGGTTGACGCTTTCCGGCCGGATCGCGCCCACCTGCACCTGCGGGTTGCCCTGCGCATCGTTGGGCACGCCGTTGAGGTTGATCCCGCCCGACTTGAAGCTCTTGGCATAGGTCGCATAAGCCAGCGCTTCTGCAGTCAGCTGGTAACTGGCGGTGAAATCGTAGCTGAAGTTCCAGTCCGAGAAGGTCGGTTCGATCCGCTGGGGAGTCAGCGCATCGCGCTGGGCCACCACGCGCGGGTTGGTGATCAGCGCGCCCGTCACCGGGTCGCGGAACAGCACCGGGGTGCCCTGGCCGTCAAACACTTCGCGTTCGTACAGGCCGTCCTTCTTGTCCCAGTTGAGGCGCACGCCCGGCTGCAGGGTGAGGCCGGGGGTCACTTCCCAGCTCACCTGCCCGAACAGCGCCGCGCTGGTGTTGTCGAGGCGGATGTCGTTGTAGGCCACCACGCCGTCCAGCACGGTGGGATCGCAGGCCAGCGTGGTCGGCGTGGCGCAGCCGGTAGCGCCCACCGGCACGTTGCCGGGGTTCAGCAGCCAGCGGCTGGCGGCACGCCCCAGGCTTTCGGTGCCCTGCGTGCGCACGGTCTGGTGGAAGCCGAACAGGCCGATCACGGCATCCACGTTGCCGGCGGAATAGTTGTAGCGCACCTCCTGCGTCCACTGGTTCTGCTGGCTGGGGTTCTGCGAGCGGGTGGTGATGGGCAGGCCGGTGAAATCGCGATCGTTCGCCGGCCCCCAGTTCCAGAACCGCCAGGCACTGGCGCTGGTCAGCGTGCCATCGCCCAGATCCCACTGGGCGCGCAGGCCCACGCCGCCGATCTCGTTCTTGGCGGAAAGGTCGGCGTCGATGTCAGTCAGCCGGTCAAACGGGTCGCGGCTGGGCGGGGCATAGTTCTGCGCGGCGGCTAGCGCCTCGTATTGCCGGTTCAGCGGGCGCTGCGTCGCCCCGGTGCGGACGTAGACAGTGCCGCAGCATTCCGGGTTCTGCGTCGAGTAATCGCCCGACAGGGTCAGGTCCAGCGTATCGCTGGGCTGCCACAGCAGCTGCCCGCGCAGGCCGATGTTGTCCTGCTCGTTGATGTAGGTGCCGGTGGCAACGTTGAAGATGGTGCCCCGGCGGCTGGTGCCCGATACGGCAAGGCGCGCGGCCACGGTTTCCGCCAGCGGGCCGGAAACGGCGGCCTTCACCTGCTTGAACCCCAGGTTGCCGATGGTCGCTTCCACCCGGCCTTCCAGGTCGAAACTGGGCTGGTTGGTCTGGATGTTGATGGCGCCGGCGGTGGTGTTCTTGCCGTACAGCGTGCCCTGCGGCCCGCGCAGCACCTCGATCTGCGCCACGTCGAGGAAATCGAACGTGGCGGAGGCGACGCGCGAATAATAGATGTCATCCACGTAGATGCCCACGCCCTGTTCGAACCCGTCATTGGTCAGGCCGAACGGCGCACCGATCCCGCGGATGGAGAGCGAGGTGTTGCGCGGGTTGGAGCTGTAATACTGCACGGTGGGGGTCAGCTGCTGTAGGCGGCCGACGTTGAAGGCGCCGGTATTGTCCAGCTGTTCGCCGCCCACCACGCTGATCGCCAGCGGGATGTCCTGGGATTGTTCCTCGCGCCGGCGGGCGGTGACGATGATCGCGCCGTCGTCTGACGTGGAGGCTGCGGGATCGGCCGGACTTTCGGCATCAACGGGGGTGTCCTGCGCGGTGGCGGGGGTGGCGGCGAGGGCGAATACAAGTGCCGTGGTGGCCAGCAGGGGCCGGATCGATTGCGGACGCATGGTCTCTCTTTCGTGCAAAGTAGAGGCGCATCCGGCTGTCCGGTCTGCTGCTGTGAGGGGTTGGGTTGAAGGGGGGGGTGGATCAGGAACCGAAGCGGCGCCGTTCGGTCACATCGACCTGCGTGACCCGGCCATCGTGAACGGTCAGCTGGATCGCGCCGAAGCGAATGCGGCCAAGCGCGCTGGCAACCAGGCCAAGCGGTTCGGCATCCGCATCGGGCGCGCCTGACGCGGGGTTCTTGGTCATGCGAATCTCCTTTCCGTGACGAGCTGTTCGTCGCCGGAAGGTCTATTCTCAACAAAATAAGTTGACAATATGGCGGGCAGTAAACTTTTGCGCGCCACAGGCAAAGCGGTTCTATCCTGGGCGGGTCCGGCCATGATTTGCCGGGGCGCTCCCTGCCCCCCGGCAAGCATCTTCGGGGTCAGCCCTGCGGGGAACCTTGCGCGGCCAGCTTGTCGAATTCGATCTGGATGGTGGCCAGCATCTCGTCGGTGAGCGTCGCAGGCTCATACTGCTGGATGGCGGCCAGCGTCTGGTCGCGGCCCAGCGTCTGGAACATCTCGTTGGCATGGACCAAGGGAATCAGCCGCTGGAGTATGGCATTGGCCCGTGGATCAACCAGCAGCACGCTGACCTTGGTGGTCTGCACCGAATAATGCGCGGCCTGCGCGGCGGTGTCCGGCTGCGGCTGCGGCTGCTCCTGCTGCTGTTGCGCGGCGACAGGAATAGCGAATGCGGCGACAAGCGCGATGGCGGAAATGACGGTGCGCATGGGTTGTTTCTCCTCGTTCAATCGGTGGTCAGGCCAAGCAGGGCGGCGGCATTGCGGCCAAGGATCTTCGCCTTCGTGTCCTCGTCCAGCCGGTCATGAAAACCCACCGGGTCGGGTTCGGCCATGTCGAACGGGTAATCGGTGCCAAGGCACAGCTTGTCCGCGCCGTGGGTACGCACCAGGCTGTCCAGCTGGTCCTTGTCGAACACCAGCGTATCCAGCCACAGCTTGCGCAGGTAGCTAGAGGGTTCGTGGCGGCAATGCTCCGAACAATCCCCCCGCGCGCGCCAGCCATGATCCATGCGGCCCCAGTAACCGGGAATATAGCCGCCGCCGTGCGCCACGCAGATCTTGAGGCCGGGATAGGCGTCCAGCACCCCGCCGAAGATCAGGTGCCCCACCGCCAGCGTCGATTCCAGCGGGTTGCCGATCAGGTTGTTGAAGTAATATTCGCTCATCCGCTGGGCATGGGTGAAGCCCAGCGGGTGCAGGAACACCAGCACGCCCAGCTCCTCCGCCGCGGCCCAGAACGGGCGGAACTCAGGCGCGTGCAGGTCCGTGCCGTTCACGTTGCTGCTGATCTCGATGCCGCGCAGGTCCAGGTCCTTCACGCAGCGGCGCATTTCCTCCACCGCCAGGCGCGGGTCCTGCAGGGGGACGGTGCCCATGCCCACGAACCTGTCCGGATGCTGCGCCACGGCGGCGGCCATGCCATCGTTCACCGCGCGCGCCGCCGCCCACCCGGTATCGGCATCGGTGTAATAGAAATACTGCCCTGGGCTGGGGGAAAGGGCCTGCACGTCGATCCCCAGCCGGTCCATGTCGGCCAGCCGCGTATCGATGGTGTTGAGCGTGCGGCCCATCTGGCCGAACATCGCCCGGTTTACCTCGCTCGTCTTCGCGCTGGTGAAATCGTTGATGCCCGGCGGCGGGCCGGGATACTTGGCCTGCACCAGGGCATCGGCGGCGGGGATGCCCAGGTGGCAGTGGATATCCACCACCAGGTGCTTGCCGCGTGCGGAAACGGGAATGGGTTTCTGCTGGGCGCAGGTGAAGACTTCGCCGGTCATGCGGGGCTCCTTGCGGGCAGGATCGTGCCGGTGCATTCGCCAAAGCCGATCGGCACGAAGCCATCGGCCAGTGCGCGGCCACGGATGGACAGGGTATCGCCGTCTTCCAGCATCACGCGCGTGGTGCCGTCCGGCAGGGTGATGGGACTTTTGCCCAGTTCGGTCAGCTCGACCAGGCAGGCACGCGCCTCGTCCGCCGCGCCGGATACGGTGCCGGTGGCGATGAGGTCAGCGTTTTCCAGCGGGGCGCCGCCGCTGGCCTGGTGGGTGACCATCTGCGCCAGGGTCCAGAACAGTTCGGCCACGTTGGTGCGCACGATCCGATGGGGGCCGCTGCCGGTATCGAGATGCGCGGTCAGTTCAACGTTGAGGCCGCCGCGCTCACGGTCCCCGGCATCGTCGAGGTAGGGCAGCAGCGCGGGTTCATCCCCCGTGCGCCCACGGGCGGGCACGCGGAACGGGGCGAGCGCCTCCATCGTCACCACCCACGGGCTGATGGTGGTGAGGAAGCTCTTGCCCAGGTGCGGCCCCAGGATCATTTCGTAGAACTGGATGCCACGGGCCGACCAGTCATTGACCAGGCAGCAGCCGAACAGCAGGTCTTCGGCGCGCGACAGCGGGACCGTTTCCCCCAGCGGGTTAGCAGGCCCGCGCAGCCACGCGCCAAACTCCACCTCGAAATCCAGCATCGGTTCAGGGGCAAGGACCGCCGTGCTTTCCCCGCGTGGCACCACCTGCCCCATGGGCCGGATCACCGGCGCGCCGCTGACCGCGACCGAACTGGCGCGCCCGTTGTAGGCCACCGGCAGCGTGGCCCAGGCCGGCTGCGGCGGGCGGCCGCCATTTTTCGCCATGCGCAGGATATGGTCCGCGCTGGTGCAGAAATCGGTGAAGGCCGAAGGTTTGGCCGGCATCCGCATGGTGGCAGCAGCAGCAGGCACCAGCGCCGCCCCGGCGCGGGCAGCTTCGGCGGAGCCTTCGCGATAAAGGTCCGACAGGGCGGCCCTCAGCTGCGAAAGCTGCCCGGCAGGAACCATGAACAGGTCCGCCAGTGTCGGGCGGCAGGCAATGGCAGCGACTTGCGCCGCCGCGCCATCCAGCAGGCCAGCTTCAAGCAAGGCCGCAAGGTCGATGATCCGATCGCCCAACGCCACCCCGCCGCGCGCGCCCTTGCCATCATCGAACACACCGAAGGGCAGGTTCTGGATGGGAAAATCGCTATCCGGCGCATTGGCGCTGGCCACGAAGCTGCGCAGCGCAGGATCGTGCGTGGCGTTGATCTCAATGGGCATGGTGGCACCCCTCATGCGCGCAGGCGTGGCGGTAATGCAGCATTTCGGCAAACAGCACGGGCGGGCTTGCGGCTTCCATGTCCGGATCCCATTCCTTGTACAGCGAATAGACGTTGGCCACCACGCGCTCCGGATCGGTCCAGTGGGCGTACTCCTTGATCGGGATGTCGCGCGCCGCCTCGCGCCAGGGCATCCCGGCATCGAACCGTCCGCGCGCCTCGGCCATCAGGTGCTCGAAATAGCCGCGAAGGTTGCGCACCGCTTCCACCCCGCAGATCGGGCCGTGGCCGGGGACGACGACTTCGGGATCCAGATCCTCGATATAGCGGCAGGCGGCCACCCAACGGCTCATCGGCCCGGCCCACAGGATCGGGTGGCCTTCGTTGAACAGCAGGTCCCCGGTGAAGACCACCCTGTCTTCCGGCACCCAGGCGATGGTGTCCGACAGGGTGTGCGCCGGGCCAAGGTCGACCAGTTCCACCTGCTTGTCCCCCACGGTGAGGGTGAGCTTTTCGTCAAAGGTGCGGGTGGGCAGGGTCAGTTCGTCCACGCCGCTGAAATCGAACTGGCGGCCCATCGTCTCCATCAGGAACTCGCCCGCATCGCCCATCTGCTGCCAATTGGCGGACAGGCTGGCCAGCGCGCGCGGATCGAAATGGCGCATCTCCTCGGCCATGGTGGCCGTGCCGATGATCTCGGCCCCTTCGACCACGCCGTTGCCGAAGAAGTGATCGGGGTTGGCGTGGGTGTTGACCAGCAGGTCCACGTGATCGCCGCCATCAACGCGGGCGAAATCGGCCAGCATGGCGCGGGTGAGCGGGACGCTCATCAGCGTATCGACCAGCAGCGTCTCCCCGCGCGAGGTGACAAGGCCGGCATTGGACCAGCCCCAGGTGCCATCCGGCTGGACATAGCCGTACAGCCCGTTGCCGATATCATGCACTCCGTGGCGGAATGGCCAGTTGCCCAATCGTCCTCTCCTGTTCCTCTAGCGGGGGAGCCTATCCCCACAATTCCTGACAGCAAGAATATTTACGCCCAGCGGCATCTTGTGCCTGCCGCCGCCATGCGCCAAGCAGTGTGCCATGCCAGCCAAGACTCCGCCCAGTCGCCGCAGCAAGGGACGGCCCGACGCCGCCAGCGCGGGCGTGGGGCGCGAGGCGCTGATCGCGGCGACGCGGCAATTGTTGCAGGAACTGGCGCCCCAGCAGGTGACCACCACGGCGATTGCCCGGCGCGCGGGGGCAGACCCGGCGCTGGTGCGGTACTACTTCGGCAACCGCACCAACCTGCTGCTGGAAGTTGCCAAGCAAATCGGCAGCGAAACCAGCGCGCAGCCGCCCGAAAGCGGCGATCCGGCGGAATTGCTGGCGGATTTTATCCACGCCACCTTCCGCTTCACCCGATCCGCGCGCAACATGCAGCGGCTGATGCTGGACGAACTGGACAGCGCCAGTTCCCCCGAACTGCGCGACAGCGTGCGGCAGTGGAACCGGGTGCCGGTGGATTACTACGCCCGCGTGAAGGAACTCGACGAGGCCGGGGAGCTGGTCGATTTCGATCCGCTGTTCCTGCACCTGGCCGTTGTGGGCATCAGCGATTTCTTCGTGACAGGCGGTCCGCTGCTGCGCCTGCTGGTACCCGAAGGCACCGATATGGATGCGCTGGCCGCCCGCTACGAAGCCTTTGTCGAGCGCCTGCTGATCGACGGACTGCGCGCACGCCAGCCGGACGGTTGAGCCAGCCGCGCGCACCCGATCAGCCTTCCGCCACGCAAAGATTGCGCTGGGTGCCCAGTGTGAAGCCGTCACCGAAGATCTCGCCTTCCATCACATCCCCGTCCTTGAGGAACACGCCAAAAGCGGAGCCATTGCCGTAGGGCGATCCGGTGCAGATCACGTCCCCCGGTTGCAGGGCGACGATGTGCGAGAGGTAGGATACCTGCCGCTCGATCGAGGCCATCATGTCGGCGGTGCTTTCATCCTGGTAGACCTTGCCGTTGACCGATAGGCGGATGGTCAGCGCGTAAGGATCGGCCACCTGGTCACGCGGCACGATCAGCGGGCCAAAGGGCAGGAAGGTGGGGAAGCACTTGCCCGCCAGCCAGTCTGCCCCGATGGCCGAGCCGTCGCGGCGGAACACAAGATCGCGCGCGGTCACATCGTTCACCACGGCAAACCCGGCAACGTTGTCCATCGCCTCCTCCGGGCTGATGCGGTGGGCGCGCTTGCCGATCACCACGCCCAGTTCCAGCTCCCAGTCCGGCTTGGCGACATTGGCGGGCAGCACCACCTTGTCCTGCGGGCCGGTGACGCAGGATGGCAGCTTGATGAAGCAATAGGGCGGCAGGCTGGCGCGCTGGTCCATCATCGCCTCTGCCTTGGCGCGGCGCTCCTCCTCGCTCTGCTGTTCGTGCTCGGCCGTGCGCATCGACGGGTCGCCCATGATGAGGCCGACGACATGCTTCTTGTAATTGGCCCCGGTGCAGAAAACCTGGCCGGGGCGGTAGGGCATGTCTACCTGCGCGGTGGCAAAGTCCGCGCCTTTGGCAAATGCGTCATCGTCTGCCGCCCAGCCGGCCAGCCGGGGCATGACCGCGTCCCAATCCTCCAGCAGCGCGGGAAGCGCGCGGCTCTCCCCCCAGTGGCTGAGCGGCACGTAAACATTGCCGCGCACCAGCACGGCGGAGCCGCCAACGGTGGCCAGTGCATGGGTCATCAGAACGGCTCCTTCAGCTTGGCCATGGTTGCGCCCAGCATCTTGTTGGCATCCACCTGGTTGCCGCCCGCCATCTCGATCTCGCCGATGCGGACCGAGTTTTCGACGATCATGCGCACACGCTCGAACCGGCGCCCGGAAAAGGCGGTAAGGGCGGCTTCCAAGTCATCGGTGCGGGCGATCTCTTCGGCCAGCGCAATGCCATCCTCCGCCGCTGCGCCCGCGCCGGATGCCATGTGCGGCGTGGTGGCGTGGGCGGCATCGCCGATCAGCACCACGCGGCCCTTGTGCCAGGGCTGTGGGAGCAATTTCCATTCCAGCGGCCGGTAATTGACCAGCGACTGCGGCCCCAGGTTCTCGCGAATGGTGGCAATCGCGCCGCCGAACGGCGCCAGCAGCCTCGCCACGTGAGGCAGCATGTCAGCTTCGTCAAACCACGGATTGTCCGGCACGTGTTCCAGAATGAAGGCGTAGATCTTGTCATCCGAAATGGGGTTGATGCCCAGCTTCACCGCCCCCCCCACCCAGATTTCCGCCCGGTCCATGTCCGGCGTGCGATCGGCCACGATGCGCCAGCAGCCCTGCCCGGTGAAGCGCGGTGCCGGGGCATCGGGGAACAGCAGGCTGCGCGTAGCTGAGAAGATGCCGTCTGCCGCCACCACCAGGTCAACCTGCCGGCTGGTGCCATCGGACAGGGCGACGTCCACGAAGCCATCCCCCTCGGCATAGGATTGCGGCGAGACGCCCAGCGTAACCGTGACCCCCGCTTCTGCTACCCGCTTCTGCATGATGGCATGGAGCGCGGGGCGCATGATGCCGCCGCTGCATTCAATCGGCGGGGCATCGGCGGGGGCGGTGGGGCTTTCCATAACCACGCTGCCATCGGGCGCGCGCAGGCGGATGCCCGATCCCACGAACCCATCGCGCCGCACGTCATCCAGGATGCCGAGCTGGTCGAACGCGCGTAGCGACAGGCCGGTGACGCTGATCCCCGCGCCGTAGGATCGCCACTGCGGATCGACGTCGACCAGTTCCACCGCCACGCCTTGCCGGGCGAGCGACAGACCTGCGCTCATCCCCCCCACGCCGCCGCCGACGACGAGTGCCTTACTGATCATCCCCATGGCTCCCTCAAGATCAGGCCGGAACCTGCCAAAGGCCCTTGTCGGCCTCCATTTCCGCGTGCGGCACGTTACCGGTGATGATCCGCCCCGTGCCCCACTGGTCGATGGTGTCGGGACCGGGTTCGTAGTGCGTGACCTGCCAGGTCGCCTCGTCCACGGTTTCGAGGTCGGAGGTGAACTCCACCACGTTGCCGTTGGGGGACACGAAATAGCTGAAGGTGTTGTTGCCCGCCGTGTGGCGGCCCGGCCCCCAGCTGAGGGTAATGCCCTCGCGGTGCATCCGGGCAAAGGCACGCATCAGTTCATCCACCGAAGTCACGTCAAAAGCGATGTGGTTGAGCGCGGGCGGCCCCGGCAGGATGGCCACCCGGTGGTGCGCCGGATTGCAGCGCAGGAAGACCATGAAATTGCCGATCCAGTCGGAGGTGCGGAAGCCAAGCGCCTGTTCGAAGAAGGTGGCAAGCCCGGCATGGTTGGGCGAATGGAACACCACGTGGCTGATGCCTTCGGGGATGGCCTCCCCCTTGGCCAGCGCGCGGGCCGGGCGGGTGGCGGTTTCTGCCGCCACTTCCATCGCGCGGCCATCCGGATCGAAGAAGCGGAAACCGAACCCGCCCGCCGGGCCAGGCAGCGCGCCCGGTTCGCTGATGATCTTGCCGCCGGCCGCCTGCACCTGCGCGTAGATTGCCAGCACATCATCGCGCGATGCCGCGGAGAAGCCCACAAGGTCGGTCTTGCGCTCGGCATCTTCGCGCAGCACGATGACATAGGGGTGCGCCCGGCCCTCTGCGGCGAAGTAGACCCTGCCATCCTCCTCGGCCACTTCCACCAGGCCCCAGGTCTGGCCGAAAAAGGCCCGCTCCGCCGCCAGGTCCGGCACGGCCAGGGCCACGAATTGCAGATCGGTCACGCTTGCCATGTCAACGCAGTCTCCCAGTTATATTCCTGCCTATAGGAATATATATTCCGGCGCTCAAGAATAATACGCAGCGCCCTGGTGCCTTGACGCATCGCGGGGCCGGGTGGATAGGTTGCCATGTGCTGTCCCAGAAGACCCGCTATGCCATCCGCGCCATGCAGCACCTTGCCGATCACTACGGTCAAGGGCCGGTCCAGCTTGCCGGCATTGCCGAAAGGCAGAACATCCCGGCCAGCTTCCTGACGGTGATCCTGTCCGAACTCACCCGCTTTGGCCTGGTGGCATCGCAGCGCGGGCGCGACGGGGGGTACTGGCTGGCCATCCCGCCGGTGGACATTTCCTATGGCGACCTGATCCGCATCATGCGCGGATCACTGGCGCTGGTGCCCTGCGCCAGCCGCTTCGCGCACGAGAAATGCAAGAACTGCGTGGAAGAAGGCGAATGCCGCACCCGCGCCTTGATGCTGGATGTGCGGGATCGCACAGCGGAAATCCTTGATGCCATCAAGCTGTCCGACCGGATCGATCCGGTCCCCGCATTTGCGGAACAGGGGGACAGCGCGGCCTGAGCCGGGAGTTGCGAATGGGTACATCCGATCCCCTGCTGATCATCTGCCCAGCTTGCACCACGGCGAACCGGGTGCCGCGCGACAAGCTGGGCGCTGGCGGCAAGTGCGGGCGCTGTGGCGGCAAGCTGTTCCAGGGCCGCCCCGTGGTGCTGGGCGCGGGAAATTTCGACGCGCATCTCGGCAGAAGCGGCATCCCGCTTCTGGTCGATTTCTGGGCCACGTGGTGCGGCCCGTGCCGCCAGATGGCACCCGCATTCGAAGCGGCGGCGGCCCAGCTTGAACCCCATGTTCGCCTAGGCAAGCTGGATACGGAGGCAGAACCGGCCATCGCATCGCGATTCACGATCCGCTCGATCCCGACGTTGATCCTATTTTCAGGCGGCAGGGAACTGGCCCGCCAATCGGGGGCAATGCCAGCACACGCCATCATCGAATGGGTGCGGAGATCTCTCTGAAGGACTGCCGGGTGGGTAACCGCCCCCTTCAGGCGGGAATGGCCAGTTCCGCCCCGCGGGCAAAAATTGGGTTAGCTATCGGACTGAGTGGTGCGCGACGCGGGGGAAGGGAGCCACTCTCTTGCCGGCATTCCCTACGCGCAAAACAGGGAAGCACTCCCACTCGAACAGCATATCCGAACGGTGCGATCAGGGAGCGGGGTCGCGCCAGCAACCGCTGCGCGTCCCAGTACTTTCGCCCGTCCCAGCTCCTTCAATCGTTATACTTACAGGCAGGACACGGCCTGTGAAAAACTTTCGCGCATCCGTCGACGGTCGGCCTTGTGGCGCGTGAAAATCTCAAATGCGCGGGCAGCCTGATTTACCACCATCCCGCTTCCATCAAGGGTGCGGCAACCACGCAGACGGGCCTGCTTCAGCAGTTCGGTTTCCAGCGGAAAATAGACGATATCGGCCACCCAGTGCCGCTCTTCCAGCAGCGCCGGATCAAGCGCGGGGGCGGGATTTGCAGCCATCCCCATCGGCGTTGTGTTGACGATCCCGTCAACCGATGCCGTATCGATATCGCCCATGGTACAGGCCACGGCACTGCCTTCGCCGTATTGGGCGACCAGTTGGGCGGCGAGGCGAGCGGCCCGGGCGTGATCGACGTCGGCAATGATGATGGTGCCAACGCCCGAACTGAGCAGGGAATTGGCGACCGCCGCGCCGGCACCTCCGGCACCCAGCTGAAGCACGCGATCTTTCGCGACGCCGGGCAACCCTTCGGCAAAGCTTTCTTCAAATCCTGTCTTGTCGGTGTTGTATCCGATGGCCCGCCCGTCACGGAATGCCACCGTATTCACCGCCCCCACCAACTTGGCGCAGTCCGCCAGTTCGTCCAGCAGCGGGATGACCGCCTGTTTGAAAGGATAGGTGACATTCACCCCAGCGAACCCTTCGCCCGCCAGACGCTCCAGCATCGGCCCCAGATCATCGTCAGCCAGGCCGCGATCGGTGAAGTCGAACAGTTCGTAACTGAGGTCGAGTTCCTGGGCGCGAGCCTCCTGCTCGTGCAACCACGGCGAACGGGAAGCCAGGATGGATCTTCCGAAGAGGCCTGTAAGAATCATGGGTTCAATCGGTTGGGGGTAGGCCGCGGCTGCAAGGGACAGCAGCCGCGGCCAAGCCGGTTACATCAGAAGCTGATCGTGGCGCCAAGGAAGAACGATCTGCCGACCAGATCGTAGAGTGCAGCGTCGGTAGAATTCTGCGAGCTGGCGACGAACGGCAATCCGCGATCAAACAGGTTCGTGACGCCGGCGCGCAGCTTGAGGCCATCATCGAACTCGTAGTTCGCGAACAAGTCGAACAGGTGATACGAAGAGACGCCGACCTGCACGTTGTTGGGCGTGAGTACCGAACTCACGTCGTCAATCGCGCCCTGGTAGCGCCAGCGCAGGCCAAAGCCGAGCGTATCGGACGAATAGCCAAAGGTGGTCAACGCCTTCCATTCCGGCGTTGCGCGCGGCGGGACGCTGTTGGGGCCCGCACCACCGTTGCTGATGCCAGTGTAGTCGAGGAACGGCGCACCCGGCAGCAGCTGCACGCTGAAGTCGTTCAGCCAGCCGATGGCGGAGTCCACGTAGACCCGGCCGCTTTCGGAGAAAATCGGCGCCTCGGTGCCCCAGTGCACCTGCACTTCCACACCGTCCGTGCGCAGCGTGCCCAGGTTCTGGAACGGGGTGGACACGTTGAGCAACTGGCCGGTGGGATCACGCCGGATCAGCGCGCAATATTCGTTGCTGGCGCTGTAGGTCGGGTTGCTGCCATCCAGGTTGTAGCACTTGGAGAGCACGGTCAGCCCCGGCACCGGCGAGATCACGTTGTTGATGCGGATGTTGTAGTAATCGACGGACAGCGAAAAGTCCGCAAACAGGCCACTGCCGGCTGGCGAATTGAACACCCCGCCCACGTTGAACGTGTTGGCCTTTTCAGGCGTCAGCAACAGGTTGCCGGTGTTCACCTGGCCGGTGGCCGTTGTGGTGAACTGGTAGCTGCTGATCGCCGCCTGCGGAATGCCCTGCGCCACGCACAGGGCCGTTACCTGCGCCGCGTTGGCCCCGCTGCGCGCGGTGGAGCGGTTGTCGCACGGATCGCCAATGGCGCTGGGCGGCGTGCCGATCACCAGCTGCGAGCCTTGCGGCGGCGAAAACAGTTCGCCGATGTTGGGCGCACGCACTGCACGCTGGAAGCTGCCGCGGAACAGCAGGTCCGCAATCGGACGCCAGCGGGCGTCGAATTCGTAGCTGGTGACAGAGCCCACAGTCGAATAGTCGGACAAGCGCACGGCGGCACCGACGCCCAGCTCTTCGAAGAAAGCGGTGTTTGCCAGCAGCGGAATGTCCACCTGCGCGGCGATTTCATCGACCGAGATGCCGGTCTTACCCAGAGGCAGGGTATTGACCACGGATTCAATGTTTCCGCCCGGAGCAAAGCCGCTATCAGCCGTCAGGTCCTGATCTGGCGAGAAGGCATAGGTATTGCGCCGGTGGCTGGCGAGCAGCGCAATCTGCGCCGGGCCAGCGCCGAGGTCGAACAGCTCGCCGTTGAGCTGTGCCTGGAACTGGGTCTGGCCCAGATCCTCGATGCTGATCGCGTCCTTGGTCATGAAATCGATGCACGCGGCGGACAGGTTGCGGGCGTTGGCATCGCCGAACGGGTTGAATCCCCCGGCACACAGCGAACTCCCCCCGTCAGCCGCGTTCAGCAACCGCTGAACCTGGGACTTGAGCACTGCGTAGTGCATAACCTGCGTATGGCGGGACTGGTCGTAAGCAGCGAAGGCATCGAATGACCAGCCATCGGCAATGTCACCGCGCAGGCCGAAGACGTATTGCTGGACCGAGTAGTTCTCATCCCAGTTCTTTTCCGGAATGCCGACATAACGGCCATTCCAGGCGAACGGCGCGGCGGCATTGGGCCGCGATGCCAGCACGGTCGCCAGGTCGCGGGGGATGAACGGGTTGGTCACCGGGATGGTGGTCAGCGTGGGGAACTGGGTCAGGCTCCCGCCGCTCTCCGTGTTCACCGTCAGGTCGACATAGAGGAACTGGCCGTAGGCAGTCAGGCTGTCGGTGAGATCGTAATCGCCGCTTACAAAGGCAGTCTTGCGCTCCAGCGCGTTGAGGACCTGCAACTGCGGACCCACAGGCATGCGCACGTTGCCGCCGAACACGCCGTAGCCATTGGTGCCGTTCGGACCGCGATAGTTCTGCGCGCCATTCTGCACGAACAGGGTGCCGTTGTCGTTGAAACCGAGGCGGTCGAGCGGGTTGCGGGCGCCGGCCACGCCGTACCCGTTGAACAGCGCGGTAACCACCCCGGCGCTCGGCGCATTGGTGGCACTGGGAATGAACACGCCCGAACCGATGAAAGAGGACGGCACCTTGTCGGCGAAGAAGTCGCGCTCGCTGCCCTGGAGGGGATCCTGATCGGTATAGCTGAACGCTGCCAGCACGTTGCCGCGCCCGTTGGCGAACTGGGTGCCAAGCGCCATCGACATGTTATACTTCTGCGCATCGCCCATTTCGCTGATGCCGTACTGGCCATCCAGCACGATGCCTTCAAATCCGCGCAGCGTCTTGAAGTTGACCACGCCCGACATGGCGTCCGACCCGTAAACGGCGGAGGCGCCGCCGGTGATGACATCCACGCCCTCGATGATCGATTCGGGAATGATGTTGATGTCAACGTTGCCCGAGATATCGGACAGCGGCAGGCGGCGGCCATCAAGCAGCACAAGATTGCGGTTGGAACCCAGGCCGCGCATGTTGATGGTGGCGCGCCCGCCCGTGCCCTGGCCGCCAGTGGCGGCGTTGCCCGACGTCGTGAAGCTGGGCAACTGGTTCAGCGCATCGTTGAGGTTGATCGCCCCCGCTTCCTGAATCGCCGCATCGCCCAGCGTGACGATCGGGCTGACCGAGGTGTTGTTCGGGCGCCGGATCAGCGAACCGGTAACGACGATGGTATCGTCGGAATTGTCATCCGCCGCTTCGCCACCGTCCTGCGCCCAGGCCGTCGCCGGGACAAGCATGGCAGCAGCGCATGCCGCCAATGACGAAGAAACAGCGAGACGCGCAAAAGCTCTACTCATGGTTTGTCCACTCCCCTTTGCCGGCATCAGGGCCGGGTCTTGCGTCACGCCATTTATGTTACGAACTAGTTCCTGTCAACTTGTTCGATGCATCGCCCCGCCTTGCCAGCCGCTGGACCATGGCCGCACAGGCCGCGCAGGCCATCAAGGGTATGCAATAGCTGGCGAAAAGCATGGGCAGGGAGACTCCCGCAGCCATCAGTTGCCCGCCAAACCACGGGCCGATGATTGCGCCGGCACGGCCGATGCCGATCGCCCAGCCCACCCCCGTGGCGCGCACCGTCGATGGATATGCACCGGCTGCAAGGGGCCACACGCCGTTGTAGCCGCCTTGCAGCAGCACCCCGATCAGGAAGGCCACAGCCATGGTTCCCGCAACGCTCATCGATACCGATCCGAACCACAGCATGGCCGCAGCCGCTGCCACCAGCATCCCCGGCACCAGCTTGCCAAGCGAGACCCGCACGGCGAGAATGCTCATTGCAACCGTCCCGACAAAGGCACCCAGATTGTAGAGTGCACCGGCATAGATGCCGTTCGTCTCCGAAAGACCCGCCTCGATGGCGAGACGGGTGATCCAGCTCACGATGAAATAGAGCACCATCAGGCCAAAGAAGACCGCGCCCCACAGGGCCAGGGTGCGCCCACGAAACGCCGGGCTGAATAGCATGCCAACGCTGAAATTGCCGCCGTGCTGGCCAACCTTGGCCGCCTGCGCGCGGGGCAGCAGGACCCAGGCCAGCGGGAACAAGGCAACGGTAATCGCACCGGCCGCCACCAGCAGCGTGTGCCAGCCATATATCGGCAGCAGGCTTGCCACGAGCAGGCCCGTGAATACGGCTGCCAAGGGATAACCTGCTTGCACCATGCCGACAGCGAGGTTTCGATGGTGGTCCGGCGCACTCTCGGCCGCCAGTGCCGCCATGGCGGCAAGGACGGTGCCGATGCCGATGCCCACGATCACGCGCAGCACGAAGAACTGCGTCACGGTCTCGACCAGTCCGCTCGCCATCATGCCCGCGGACATCAGCGCCAACGCAACAAGGATGATCCGCCGCCGGCCGTACTTGTCCGCCAGCGGGGCGATCAGCATCCCGCCAATGGCCATGCCCAGCAGGCCGGCGCTGAACAGGGTGCCCATCACTTCCGACCCGATGCCCCAGTCCTGCTGGATGCGCGGGGCGATGAACGACAGGATGGTGACGTCAACGCCATCGGCCATGTTGATCGCAAAGCAAAGTGCGACGATGGCGAAAGTCCGCCTCGTCCACGTGTCATGACCGCTTTCCGCGGTGCTCATTACAGGTGCCGCCACGGGCCTCTCCTCTCCTTGCGGCCCGGTATCGGGCGGGACGGGAGAGGCAGCCTGTGCCCGTTCAATCCCGCCGCGTTACCCAGGCGATTATGATATCTGCCACCTGCTTCGCGCGCCGCTCGACAGCTTCGGGCCCCGTCATGTCGATCCCGAAATTCTGCGAAAAGGTGAACTGGTTGGAAACGTTGTAAAAGCTGAGCGCGGTCATGTTCAGGTGCAGCTCGATCGGTTCGATCCCCTCCCGGAAGCTCCCTTCTGCCACACCGCGCTCGATGATGCGGGAAAGGATATCGATCACCTTTTGGTTACCTTGCGGCAGACCTTCTATCTGCTTCAGGTGTTCGGCGCGGTGGATGTTCTCGTTCATGACCAGGCGGACCAGTTCGGGATGTTCCGAGTGGTACCGCACGTCGTGTTCGATCAGCCTGCGCAAGGCATCGACTGCCGAACCGGTCTCGATATCCACCTGCGCCTCGCTCTCGCGCACCCGCTGGTACGCGCGGCGCAGGACTGCCCGGTAAAGCTCCTCCTTGCCTTCGAAATAGTAGTAGATCTTCCGCTTGGTGGCCTTGCCCGCGATCTCGTCGATCCGTGCACCCGCCAGCCCCTTTTCGACGAATTCCCCCGTGGCGATATCGATGATCTGGTTGATGGCCTGTTCGCGCGCTTCGGCCCGGCTGCGGCGAGGCTGCACCTTCTGGTCGGTCAAGGGAGATCTCTCCATGCACACGGCCGGGCGAACGCACCCGAGGCCTTCCTTCGGCGGCGATAGCGGTTTTTCCGCGGTCCGTCTCCACGGCAGTCCGCAATTTCCTCTCCCTTGATTTTATGTAACGAACTAGTCCCTCACATTTTCTCTGTTGTCAACCTGTGTTTGGTGTTAGCCTTGCGGCAACAGGCCACCCGCGGGCGGGGAAGGTCGGCGTGGATGAGGAGCGGCAATGAAAACTTCGATCGCCACGGTCTCGATCAGCGGCACGCTGGAGGCCAAGCTGCAAGCCATTGCCGCAGCTGGCTTTCTTGGCGCCGAGATTTTCGAGAATGACCTTCTCTCCAGCCCCCTTTCGGTCAGCGAGATCCGCCAGTTGATGCTCGAACTGGGGCTCGAATGCACCCTGTTCCAACCCTTCCGCGACCTGGAAGGCATGCCCGATGCCATGCGCCAACGCACCTTCGACCGGCTGGAGCGCAAGTTTGACCTGATGGAGGAACTGGGTGCCGGGCAGGTGCTGGTCTGCTCCAACTGCTCGCCCCAAAGCCTGCCGGACCGCTCGCGCCTGCTGGATGACCTCGGCGAAGCGGCAGAGCGCGCGGGCAGGCGCGGCCTGAGGATCGGTTACGAGGCACTGGCCTGGGGCCGGCACGTCTACGATCACCGCGAGGCATGGGGGCTGGTGCGCGATGTTGACCATCCCGCACTGGGCCTGATCCTTGACAGCTTTCATTCGCTGGCCCGCGCCGTCCCATCCAGCAGCATCGGCGACATCCGCGCGGACAAGTTGTTCATGGTCCAGGTGGCCGACGCGCCCCGGCTGGACATGGATCACCTCAGCTGGAGCCGCCATTTCCGCTGCATGCCCGGCCAGGGCGACCTGCCGCTGGACGACTGGGCCGATGCCATCCGCCGCATCGGTTATGACGGGTACTGGAGCCTCGAAATCTTCAACGACCGCTTCCGCGCGGGCTCCGCCAGCGGCGTGGCGGTGGACGGGTATCGCTCGCTTCGCCTGCTGGAGGGCGGCATTGCCCGACCGGCCCAACCAAGTCCCAACAGGCCACAGCCCAACCTGCCCCCGCGAATCGATCCCCTCCGCGTGGAGTTCATCGAATTTGCCGCCAGCCGCGAAGAGGCTGAAGACCTGGCAGCCATGCTGCGCCCGCTGGGCTTTGCTCCCACGGCCCGCCACCGCAGCAAGGACGTGACGCGCTGGCAGCAAGGGCAGGCCAACATCGTCATCAACTGCGAACCGGAAGGCCTCGCGCACAGTTTCGACATGGTCCACGGCGCCTCGGTTTGCGCCATCGGCATTGCCGTCGCCTCTCCCAATGCGGCGCTGGCACGAGCAGATGCAATGCGCATCCCGCGCTTCGAACAGGCGATCGCACCGGACGAATGGGCGATCCCTTCGGTGCGCGGCGTGGGCGGCAGCCTGCTGTACCTGGTGGAGGATGCCACCAGCGCATCGATGTGGGAGCACGAATTCCCCCACCGGCTGGAAAGCGAAGACACATCCGGCCCACCGCTGCGGCTGGATCACATTGCCCAGACCATGCAGTACGAGGAGTTCCTCAGCTGGCTGCTGTTCTACATCAGCCTGTTCGATGTCAGCAAAACGCCGCAAGTCGAAATCGCCGATCCGATGGGGCTGGTGCAGAGCCAGGCGGTGGAATCGCGGAACGGATCGGTTCGCTTCACGCTCAACGGCTCACTCGCCCACCAGTCGCTCTCAGCGCGTTTCGTGCAGAATTACTTTGGTGCCGGCGTGCAGCACATTGCCTTTGCCTGCGACGATATCCTTGCCGCGGCCGACCGGGCGATTGCCGGCGGCGTCCAGCGGCTGGAGATTCCGCGCAACTACTACGACGATGTCGAAGCACGCTGGGGCCTTGATGCGGACCTGGTCCAGAACATGGCGCAGCGCGACATCCTCTACGACCGCGACGGCGAAGCGGAATACTTCCAGTTCTACACCCGCGCCTTTGCCCGCCGGGTGTTCTTCGAACTGGTCGAGCGGCGCGATTACGGCGGGTACGGCGCGGCAAACGCGCCCATCCGGCTGGCCGCACAGGCGCGATACAAACAACCATACATGGACTGAGGGAGAGCAATTCGCATGAACACCCGCAACACCTGGCTCGCGGCAGCACTGGCCATTGTCGCCACCCTGCCCGCCTGTGCCTCCACCGCGCAGCCGGTGCGCGAATTTGCCGTGGCTGACGCGCCGGTGCTTGAAGACCGCTTCCCGGTGCAGCCCGTCGCCTTTGCCAATGGCGTGACGGCGTGGCGCGATGTCATTTACCAGCAGCTGCCCGGGCACATCCCGCAGATCGTCGACATCTACGTGCCGGAGAGCCCCGGTCCGCATCCACTGGTCATGTATATCCACGGCGGCGGCTGGCAGGGTGGCCACACCCGGCATTCCGGCGCGCTGGCCGATTTCCCCGGCGTGCTGGCCCAGTTGGCGGCCGAAGGCTTCGTCGTTGCCAGCCTCGAATACCGGCTCTCGGCCGACGCGCGTTTCCCGGCCCAGGTGCAGGATGCCAAGGCGGCGCTGCGCTTTCTTGCGGCACGGGCGGACCAGTACCGGATCGACCCGGCGCGCATTGGCCTGTGGGGCGGATCCGCCGGCGGGCACCTGACGGCACTGACCGCCCTCTCCTGCCGCGACACCAACCTTGATCCCGCATCGGCCGGCGATCCGTGCGCCAGTGCCGCGGTGACCTGGTACGGCGTATTCGACTTTGCCGCACAGGTGGCTGGTCAGCCGGGCGGCACGGACACCGCCGTCCAGCGGCTGCTGGGTTGCGAGGGCGATTGCCCGGCGGAGCGTTTCGCAGTCGCCAGCCCGGTCACTTACATGGACCCGCAGGACCCCGCCTTCCTGCTGATCCACGGTGACGAGGATTCGGTCGTCCCGGTCGAGCAGTCGCACATCGCGGAACGGCGCTTGCACGAACTGGGCGTGCCGGTGGAAGCGATCTATATCCCCGGCGTGGACCACAGCTTCATCGGCCAGACGCCGGAAGCAACCCGCGATGCGACCGTGCGCGCCACCAATGCCACGTTCGACTTCTTCCACGCCCGTCTCGGAGTGCCGCAGCGATGATTGCGCGGGGCATTCGCGGCCTTGCATTGGCCGGCCTGCTGCTGGCCGGTTCCGCCCATGCCCAGGAGGCACGGGTCGAAAGCGGGACAATCGATGGCGTGACGCTGCCATCGGGGGTGGAGGCGTGGCTGGGTGTGCCGTTCGCCGCGCCGCCGGTGCGGGACCTGCGCTGGCGGCCACCGCAACCTGCCCTGCCGTGGCAAGGCGTGCGCCATGCCGACCGGCCTGCACCCGAATGCCTGCAACCGCTGCGCAGCAACCGCCAGAACCACTATTTCGGCGAGGAAGCGACCAGCGAGGATTGCCTCTATCTCAATATCTGGGCCCCTGCCGGCCAGCGCGACAAGCTGCCGGTGATCGTGTGGGTCTATGGCGGCGGGTTCAACATCGGTTCGGCCAGCATGGCCAACTATTCGGGCGAAGGGCTTGCGGCAGACGGGGTCATCCGCGTCAACCTGGCTTACCGCGTGGGGCCGATGGGCTTCCTGTCCCACCCGGAACTTTCCGCGGAATCGGGCTACGGCGGATCAGGCAATTACGGGCTAATGGACCTTGTCGCCGGCCTGGAATGGGTCCGCCGCAACATCGCGGCCTTCGGCGGCGATCCGGATAACGTGACGCTTGCGGGCCAGTCAGCCGGGTCGATGGCCATTTCCGCGTTGCAGCAAAGCCCGCTGACGCAGGGCCTGTTCCAGCGGATCGTGGCAATGAGCGGCAGCAACTTCGTGGGCAATGTCGATCCCGTGCCGCTCGCCATGGCAGAAGCGCAGGGCCTGGCCGTGGCTCAGGAACTGGGCGCCGCATCACTGGCAGACCTGCGCGCCCTTCCCGGCGACAAAGTCATCGCGAGCCAGGTCCGCCGCGACCCCATCGTGATCGACGGGCACGTGATCACCGGCAGCGCGGCGCAGGTCTTTGCCAGCGGTCGCCAGCAGGATGTGCCGGTCATGCTGGGCTATACAAGCGATGAGAGCTTTCGCCCCCTTGGCCCGGTGGCCAGCAGTGCCGATCTCGCCCGCGAGGTGGAAGCCCGGTTCCCGGTAGACGCGGCGGCCATCCTTGCCGCCTATGCCGGCACCGATCCTGCCCGCGCCGCGCTGGACATTTCGCGGGACGGCAGCGTGGGCATCCAGATGGCGCGTTGGGCAGCCATGCAGGCCGATCACGGGCGGGCGCTGGTGTTCGGCTACCTGTTCACCCGCCGCCAGCCTTACACCGAAGGCGTGACCTTCTCCGATCACGACCCGGCCACCGCTGGCGCCTATCACAGCGGCGATATCCCTTACTGGCTGCGCACGCGATCATCGCTCAATTTGTTCCGGCAGACGCGCACCTGGGAACCGGGAGATGCAATGCTGGAGGACGAGATGGCCGGCGCCTTGCTCGCCTTCGCGCGCGGCGGAGTTCCGGCCAGCCCGACAATTGGCAGCTGGCCCCGGTTCGATCCGCAGGCACCGCGCCTGGTGCGCCTGTCGCTCGAACCCCGGATCATGGATTGGCCGCACTGGCACGACATGCGCCTGTTTGAACAGGCCATCGTTCCAGTACCGCCTGCGGGCAGGCAACCACGGGACTGATGCGCAGGTCTCTCTCCCTCGCACTGGCCCTGTGGCTTGCCTGCCTGCTACCCGCCCCGGCGTGGGCATCGGACGAAGACCCATGCCCTGCCGACAGCGAACTGGAATACCTGTGCGGGGTTGAGCGGCCGGAGGACCTCGTCCCAATCCCCGGCACGGACTGGCTGGTCGCCAGCGGCTTTGCCTCCGGCGCAGGCCTGAAGCTGGTCAACGCCGCCACCCGCCAGGTGCGCAGGTGGTATGATGGATCGCCGGCGCAGATCGCCCCCATTTCGGGCGCCTTCCCCGCCTGCCCAGGCCCGCCGGACCCGGCCATCTTCCACACACGTGGCCTCTCGCTGCGGGATAAGGACGGCGGCGGCTGGCGCCTGCTGGTAGTCAACCATGGCGGGCGCGAGGCCATAGAGGTGTTCGACGTCGCTCCGGGCGCGGGCGAACCCCTGCTCGCCTGGCGCGGCTGCCTGCCGATGCCTGCGGGGCACGTGGCCAATTCGGTAGCCGCCTTTGCCGATGGAACCGTGCTTGCCACAGTGCTGACGAGGCCGGGCACCACCATTGGCGATTTCATGCTCGGCCGGGTGACTGGCGCGGTGTGGCAATGGCGGCCGGGGGACGCCGCCTTCGGCGAACTGCCCGGCACGCAACTACCGGGCAACAACGGGATCGAGACTGACCCCGACCAGCGGCATTTTTACGTTGTCGCCTTCGGGCTGCACGCGGTGGCCCGGTTCGACCGCAACGATCCGTCCGCTGCGCCTTCCCTCATTGTTGCGCCCGATTTCATGCCAGACAACATCCGCTGGTCCGATGACCGCCTGCTGCTGGCGGGGATGCGGCTGGACGAACCGGCGTGCGGCGGATTGCGGCAGGTGGTGGATGGGGTGGCTGACCCCATGCTGTGCCATCGCGGCTGGGTGGTGAGCGAATTGCTGCCGGCGGAAAACCGCATTGCCACGGTGGCCTATGGCCGGCCGCAGCCCGGCTTCAATGGCCATTCTGTGGCAGTAATGTTGCAGGGCCAGCTGTGGCTGGGATCGTACCAAACTGACCGGATCGCGATCGTCACCGACTGATTCGCGTAGCGTGGGTGCGGTCTTACCGGCCGCAAACCCCTCTCGGGTTGAGCTGGCCGATCAAGGTGGCTCACTTGTCGCGTCTGGCAAATACTTCGATGGCACTTTTCAGACGCACAGCGGAACCAGTGCCGGCGCGCCGCCGCTATTCCACTCCAGTGATTCCACTGGACTACCTCGCCACCGCAAGCATTGGTGTCGTCACTGAATCGCTGCCTGGATAGCCGGTCGCCGCCCTGACCGACACGGATCGGCAGGGGCTTGGGTGGTGGGAACGGCAATGGTTGCCGATCCGGACAGGAGACCACCCAATGACCATCGAGAATGCAATCACGAAACCAATCAAGCGCCGTCGCCGCATGGCTCGTGAGCCCAAGGGCCTGACCCGCCGCATGCTGCTCACTTGCGACATGCCCGTCGACTGGGCCGAGCAGGAACGCATGTTCGGCTTCTCTGCTTGAGCAGCGCTCTGCGCCATTGCAAATCCGGTGAAGCCGGCAATTTCACGACAGAGAGACCGGGCCAATTCTGGCTTCTCAGAGGCCCGTGAGAAGCGTCTCAAGCTTCACTCGCACCCATCTGACCGCTGAAACGGCGCGGAACTGCGCCACTTTTTGAGCGCGGAGTGCCCGAGGACGAAAATCGTTTAGCTTGGCTGACTGTCTGGTGCGCGACGCAGTGGGAAGCCACGCCACGAGGTCCTGGCGCCAAGGCGGGCTGATTACGCAGGCAAGGTTGCCCGTATCATGGCTGGCTCGTGGAGAGGCAAGTTGCGCGACGACGTGGAATCCTCCGGGTACGTGGTGCACTCGCTGAAAGCTGCCCTGTGGTCGATCGGGCGTACCAGCGACTTCCGCTCGGCCATTCTCGCCGCGGCTAATCTTGGTGGTGATGCCGACACGACCGCGGCCGTTGCCGGGCAGTTGGCAGGGGCACTTTACGGTGCCAGTGGCATCCTGGGCGAGTGGCTCGACAAGCTCGCTTGGCGAGAACAGATCGCCGAAAGAGCGAGCCGATTGATGCAGGCCTGACAACCATCGATGTCGCGACTGCGTATAGCGCCCATCCTTCATGGTCAGATTGATGATGGGGAATAGAGGGCCTCGCATTCGCGCCCCCTGGGTTTGTCGAGTGCGGAATGGTTCCCCGCCCGACGCGTGGTGGAGGTGGGACTTGGCCAGTCCATGCATCTCGGCGACCGCACGCTTTAGTACCGATCGGCATCCTTGCTAGCCGTTTGCTGGCGTCCTAGTCTTTCCTTCCAGGGAGGGAATAAGGTTTGACGATCACGCGCGCGCAACCCCGGCTTGGCCTCGACGCTCCTCATGCGCCCGCTGACAGTTTCCAGCTGTTGATCGATGGCAGGTACATTGCGGGCGATGGTGGCGCGACCTTCCCGGTCCATGATCCCTTCCTCGAAGAGGACTGGGGACGCGTGGCGCAGGCCTCCCAGCGCGATGTCGATGCGGCGGTTTCAGCAGCCAGCCGCGCCTTTGCCGATGGGCGCTGGTCCGGCCTGCTCGCCAGCGAGCGGGCGCGCACCATGCTGCGCCTGGCAGACCTGATCGAACACCACGCCTCCCTATTGACCAGCCAGCAGATCTTCGAGAACGGCAAACTCGTATCGGAAATGGCGCCGGGCACGGCGGCCTTGGCCGGCGACTGCCGCTTCTTTGCCGGGCTTGCCGAAACCCACGGCGGGATGACGGTTCCGCCCGCCCGGCATGGTTTCACAACGTTCACGCTGAAGGAGCCGATCGGCGTAGTCGCCGCCATCACGCCGTGGAACACGCCGCTTGGCCTGCTGGGTTGGAAGCTGTTTCCCGCGCTGGCTGCTGGCAATACCGTGGTGATCAAGCCTTCGGAGGTCACGCCCACATCGACACTGATGCTGACGCAGTTATGCATTGAAGCGGGCATACCCGACGGCGTGGTGAACGTGATAACGGGTGGCAGGGAAACCGGATCGGCCCTGGTTGACCACCCCCAGGTCGCCAAGATCGCCTTCACTGGCTCCACCGCCACGGGACAGGCGATTGCCTCGCGCGCCGCGCTCAGGAGCGCACGGGTCACGCTGGAACTGGGGGGCAAGTCACCGCAGTTGGTCTTCGCCGATGCCGACCTTGACCGGGCCGTCAACGGCGTGATGGCGGGCGTGTTTGCCGCCACCGGCCAAAGCTGCATGGCCGGATCGCGGGTGCTGGTCGAAGAGCCCGTGTTCGACCGGTTCTGCGACCTTTTGGCAGAGCGGGGCAGCCGGATGATCGCCGGCGACCCGCTTCATCCACAAACCCAGCTTGGCCCACTGGCCTCGCGCGCGCAGTTGGACAAGGTCCTCGGCTACTTCGCCATCGCTGCCGAGGAGGGGCTGGCCTGCGTCACTGGCGGACACCGGCTTGACCGGCAGGGATACTTCGTCGCGCCTACCGTTTATCGCGATGTCCCGCCAGACAGCCGTATCGCCCGCGAGGAGATTTTTGGCCCCGTGGCGGCTCTGACCCGTTTCCGCACCGAGGAGGAAGCCATCTCGTTGGCCAACGACACGGTCTATGGCCTGGCCGCGGGGATCTGGACGCAGGACCTAGCCCGCGCGCACCGCCTGCTGCACCGCGTGCGGGCCGGGACGGTCTGGATCAACAACTACCGCATTATCGGTCATACCCTGCCCTTTGGCGGCTACGGGCAGAGCGGGACCGGACGCGAGATGGGCGCGCAGGCGCTTGACGCCTATACCGAGAGCAAGAGCGTCTGGATCGATACCGGCAACGGCCTGGAATTCAGGACCGGCTAGGGAGAAGTGACTTGGATTATGACCTGGTAGTGATCGGCTGCGGTGCCGGTGGCCTTGCTTCCGCCGTCGCCTTTGCCGAGGAGGCGGGCAGAGATGCGCGCATTGCCGTGCTTGAACGCGCGACGCGCGAAGGGCGCGGCGGCGCCACCCGCTGGACCAGCAGCTGGTTCCGCATCACCAGCGATCGCCAGCTTGATCCGGCCTTCGTCGAGACCATGGAGCGGGTCAGCAAGGGCCAGGCCGATCTGGAATACTGCCGGACCCTGGCGGCCGAAGTGCCGGCCACCTTCGATTTCCTCGATCGCCACAAGGTGCCGTGGGTCTATTTCGAGCAGCCTTTCGCCAACCGCAATACCGGGGGCGGGCTGGCCATGCCGGTGCCGGGCGGCGTGGCGATTGTCGACACGCTGGCCGCCGTAATCGACGGTCTGCCCAACGCCGCGATCCACTACGAGACCGAGGCCACGAGCCTTGCCACTGATGCCGCCGGTAGGGTCACCGGCGTGCACGTGCGCGGACCGGATGGCGAGCGCCTGTTGAGTGCCCGCGCCGTGGTGATCGCCTGCGGCGGCTTCGAGGGTGCAGGTGACATGCTGGTCGAACACCTCGGCCCGCGCGGCAACGAGATGCCCGTCATTGCGCCCACGCTCGTTAACAACCGCGGTGACGGTATCCGCCTGACCCGACCGTTGGGCGGTGACGTGGCAGGGCAGTTCGACATGTTCCACGGCGAGCCGGTCGATACCCGCAGCACGAAAGCCGACGCAGTCATCTACGGCTATCCGTTCGGCATCCTGGTCAACCGTCACTGCCAGCGCTTCTTCGACGAGGGGCAGGACAGTTTCGATGCCACCTTCGAACGCCTCGGCTACGAGATCTGGGCCAATCAGGAGCAGCAGGCTTGGTTCATCGGTGAAAAGGCCATTCTCGACTGGCCGCACGTGGCCGACATTATGCTGACCGACCAGCCGCCGGTGGAAGCCGAGACGATCGAGGGACTGGCCGAGAAGTTCGGGCTCGATCCGCAGGCGCTTGCGAAAACGGTGGCCGAATACAACGCCGCCATCCAGCCAGGCGAGACGGACCGCCGCATCCGCGATGGCAAGTGCACTGCGGGGATCAATCCGCCCAAGTCGAACTGGGCCACTCCCGTCAGGCAAGGGCCGTTCATCGGCTATCCGCTGACCACGGCGATCACCTTTACCTTCGGAGGGATCCGGAGCGATGCGAAGGCCCGCGTCCTGCGCGAGGACGGGACGGCGATCCCCGGCCTTTTCGCCGCTGGCGAGGTTACCGGCCTTTACTATGGCGAATATCCGGCCGGCACCTCGGTCCTGCGGGCACTGACTTTCGGGCGCATTGCCGCGCGCGAAGCTGCAGCGAAGCACTGACGCCGTGGACATCATCCATTGCGCCCAGATGCCATGGGGTGAAAGCCTCGTCGCCCAACGCGGGGCGACGGAGGGCATGGCGCACAAGCTGCTGTTCGAGGGGGTGGAGGACAGCCCGGACAATTACATGCTGGTCATGTCACGCGAGCCGAAGAGCTACTTCTCGCCGCGCCATCGCCACCCGTGGGACCAGGTCCGCTTCTGCCTTGAAGGCAAGATCCCCATCGCGAAGGGCTTGTACATCGAAGCCGGCGAGATCGGCTATTTCCCCGAAGGCGCGCATTACGGACCGCAGGAAGGCGGAACGGACCGTATCGTCCTGCTGCTCCAGTTCGGCGGTGCCAGTGGGCAGGGCTTCATCGGCCCCGCCCGGCTCAAGGCAGCCCGTATCGAGATGGAGCGAGAGGGGACCTTCGCGCGTGGCGTCTACACGGTCGAGACCCCGGCGGGCCCCCGCAATATCGATGCCTACGAGGCAGTCTGGCAGCATGAAAAGGGAGCGCGGCCGGCTTATGCCGAACCGGCTTACAAGACCCCGGTGGTGATGCGACCAACCGCGCTTCCATGGCAAGCCACGGATCAGCCTGGGGCAAGGTGCAAACAGGCCGGGATCTTTCCTCACCGCGGGCTGGCGGTGACATGCTGGAAGATTGATGCTGGCGCCGAGCACACTCTGGCCCCGAGCTCCGCCTTGCGCTTCCTTTTCGTGACCAGCGGCCATGGCCTGGCCAACACCTGCGAACTGCGTACCTGGAGTGTCCTTCGGCTTAACCCGGACGAAGGCATTCACCTGGCGACGCAAGGCGGAATGGAATGGTTCGAACTAGCTGTCGCGCCAGTCGCAAGTAACTGAACCTATTACTCGTAGCCTGACAAGCGATGCCGCAATCAAGCGCTGCATTGCAGCCCGGCGTTTCAGTTGTCCGTTCAGAGCTTGCGCAGCATGTCGGCAAGGGTATTATGTTAAGGGAGACCGCGCACTGATGGCTGGAACTGGGCCGGTTGCGGACTGGCATCTGTGGACGCCCCCAAAGAAGCAAGGGGGTAAATTCGAGTATTGGCGTA